>Ga0209517_10001224_pt1 | contig 39719 bp, 30 predicted proteins | sample PeaSoiMetSII2010_FD_187695 | JGI IMG/M metagenome (GOLD analysis project Ga0209517, IMG submission 187695) | Peat soil microbial communities from Weissenstadt, Germany - SII-2010 (SPAdes) (version 2) | ecosystem: Environmental > Terrestrial > Soil > Wetlands > Peat | place: Germany...
TTGCAGTCGCTCGATTTGGTTCAGCACCACGCGGTCCCGCGGATACTTCGAACGCGCCACATCGAGCGACTGCAAGGCCCCGTCATAATCGCCATCCGCCTTCTCAATCGCCGCCTGGAAGAACCAGGTGCGGCCAAGCTCGCGATTGACGACGAGCGCTTTCGCGATAAACGGCTTGGCCGCCTCGGTCTCGCCCTCCTGAATCAGCGCGCGCGCCACGTTGAGCCAGCCATCGGCGTATTCCGGCTCAGCCTCGGTCACCTTGCGGAACGCGTATTCCGCGCCCTTGAGATCGCCTTGCAGCAGCAGGCCGATGCCCCAATCGTTCCACCGCTCGCGATCCTGTTTGCGAACCACGGGCGCCCACGTAGGAGTCCCCATCGGCACCGATGCGTTTGCCTGCGCCAGAGTGACGATGGGCAGATCGGGAATGCGGTCCTTGACGCTGCCCGAAACGTTGGCGGGGATTCCGGCCGGCAGGAACTGGTATTCGAGGCCGTTGTGATCCAGACCCAGCAATCCTGGGTCCTGGCCGGGCTCGGGCTGGCCGGCATAGGCGAACTGCGTGTAGTACCACGCGAACTTCCGGTAATTCAATTTGGCGGTGAGGCTGATGGGGCCGCGGGCGTTGGCCGGCACCTTCACCAGGTAGTGCGCCACATCGGCCGCGCCCGGAGGGATCAGCCGCACATACAGAACGCTGCGGGCCTGCCACGCGTTGCGCTTGTTGATGGGGTTGGCTTCCGCATCGAGTTGGTACGAGCGGTAGAAATGCGCTCCCGGTTCCACCGGGCCTTTGCCGTCGTTAGTGACGTTGCCGCTCCAGAAGATCACGCGCCCATCGGCGTCCTTGGCCTGAAGCTCCAGCCAGACGTCGAACGAGTCCACCGTGCCGCCGGGGAAGAAGTGGCCGATCTTGCGCGTCCGCACCACCACGTCGACGCGCGCGGTGCTCCCGGGCTCCACAGCGCTATCGGCAACGCCGACCGGCGCGGAGATCTGGCCGACCTCGCGGATCAGCGCCGGCGCGCTCTGCTCGGCCTCTTCGCCCACGGCGAAAGTCGTGTTGGCCTGCACGCTGTCGCTGCGGCGTTTCATGGCAGTGGCCGGCGGCAAGGGGGTGCCCTCTGGGCCCGGCGTTACCGAGAAGATGTCTACCGTGATGAACCCCGACTTTAGGAAGTCTTCCGTGGCCTGCATCTGCTGCTGGTCCTGGTTGGCATACGCCACCGCGGTATTGGCCGCGGGGAAGCGGTGCGAGTGCACCTTGCCTTCGCGATTGCCGGGGTCGCGCGAGGGCACCAGCGGCATATGGCAATCGGCGCACACCTGGGACTTCGCGGGATAGTAGAACGAGCGCGCGCCCTGTCCGGAGACTCCGCTGGCCTGCCAGTTGTCGTAATCGTTGAAGCCGCGCACCCAGCGGTAATGGTTCACGGGCACGTCCAGGTGCACCTTGTGGCACGTGGAGCAAAACTCGGCCGACTCCATGTACGGCTTGAGAAAGGTCTGCTTGTGCGGCTTCGGATTGAGGTACGTGAGGAAATAGTCGATCGCGCGGATGTAGCGATTGTGGCTGTTGGCCAGCTCGTGCAGCGGCGGATACTCCACCGTGAAGTCGGCGTTGCCCATGGAGCTGGCCACGTGGACGATCGCATGGCACGACATGCAGCCCAGGCCGGCCTGCGCTTCGGGCGTATCGATCTGCTCGCGGATGGGGCGGTCGAAGCGTCCGTTGAAGAAGACGGCGTGGTCGTGGCAGCCGGCGCACCACTTGCTGGGACGCGTTCCGGCCACGTCCTGCATGTACTCGATGGACTTCCGGTAAAACTGGTTGTTGAACGAGGCGAAGTGGTGCATGGAGCTTTTCCACTGCTCGTAGATGTCCTTGTGGCATTGGCCGCAGGATTCGGAGTCCATGAAGAAGTTGGAGGGGATGATGGCGCCGGTGTTGGTCTGAGCCGAGGATGGGGCGAAGGGGGACTTGGCGCCGGCGCCTTCTGCGTCCATGGAGATGGGCGCGACGGTGGGATTGGCGATGGGCTGGGTCCAATGGCGCGGATATACCGCTACGGCGAGAAGGCATAACACCGCCGGCAGGACACGCCGGATGGCCGGCCCCATTCGCCAACCAATCACTACCACCGCCACAACTGCCAGCCCGATGTGCAACCACAAGATCCACCGGTGCTGCAGCGTGTTTCCGGCCACCGCGAGAACCAGTGCGGGCACGTCCGCCGCAAGGAATGCGCCGCACTCCCTCGGATAGCGGCGGGACAGTGTCGCGGCTACCACCATCAGCGCCACGCCAACGCCCAGGTGCAGCAGCACGTTCGCCATGTAGAAGACCGTGGGGCTCGGGAATGCGGCGAGATAGGCGCCGTTGAGGATGAGGAAGCCGAGGATGATGGAAAGAGATCGACGCATGGGTTACTCTGTGAGCGGCCTGATCAGGCGCAGAGCGGGCCGTGTCAGGGATTCGTGCAAGTCCAGCGGTGCGGGCTCGCCGTAGTGTTTCATGGCGTGAAAGGGGAGCGGCAGAACGGTCTGCGAAAAGGCCGTGTTGGCATCCGCATCCTTGGCCCATCCATCCACCAGCAGCAGGAAGTCGCGTTTCCATCCGGAGGGCACGGGCGGCAGTTGGGCGGCCGCAAAACGTAGCCGTACTTCGTCGCCTGAACCCATGACCACCATGCGATCGTCCGCTTCGGCGAGCAGCGTTTCCACCGGTCCATAGCGCGTGTAGTTTCCGGGTGTGGGGTTCCACATGGAGGTGAAGCTGACGTTCTGGTAGTCGAACCGCTCGGGCTGTTTGCGTTCCGGGTGAATAGTGGCCTTCGAGAAGCCGCGGAAGTGCAAGTCCGCCGCCGTCATGGGAACCGTGGTCATGCGGACCTCGGGCGAGGCGTCGTTCTCCACCAGGAAGATCTCGTCCCAATAGACGCAGAGGTTGGTCACGATCTGCACCTCGCGCGAAGACGAGAGGAACTTGCCGGTTAGATCCACCGCCATCGTCTTGGGCTTGCCCGACGGGATGCCCATGTCCTCGACGACGGTTTTCCAGTTTCCGGCGGCGTCCTTCACCTGGAGGTACGGAAAGGTGAGGTCTTTATGCGCCTGTATCGCACCTAAAAAGGTGCTGCCATCGGCCCAATCCACCCATCCGCTCAGCACGAGCACGGCGTGGTTCTCCGGCGCGGCGGCGCCGAAATCCAGGTCGAGACGATGCAACTCCGCTACGCCCGCGTGGTCGCGACGGAACGCACCGGGGTAGACGTGGTCGCGCCGCCGCAGCGCGGCCAGCACGTCGTTGCTCTGGTCGTCGTGCGCGCTAACCGGATAGATGCGGCGATCGACTCCGAACAGGCGAAACTCGGGGAACGGCGGCGATTTGAATTTCTCGTTGGTCACGATGTCGAGGGCGGCGGGATGATCGAGCGCGATCAGCTTCATTTGGTCGAGGTACGAGACCTCGCGCAGCTCTTCGGTGACGCGCACTTCGTACTGCCCGTCGCGAACCTTCAGCGATTCGCCGGCAATGGAGACGTACTCGTCGTGGTCCACGGGGAAGTATTGGCCGTCGCCCGAGCTGGCCCCCAGCGGCGCGACGCCCAACACATCGGTGACAAATTCGAAGCGCTCGCCGTTCCAGGTGAAGATCATGGGGCAGGATCCGGAAAGGCGCGGAGCTTCTTTGATCGCGATGAGGCCGTTGACGGGCTGCTGCATTTCGTTCTGGATCAGGCCGTTGGCCCAGGTGATGCGGACTGTGTCGACCTCGGCACGATCGCCCAGGCGGAAGACCATCGGCACGCCTCGATAGATCTCCATTTCATAGAGGGTTCCGGCCTTCACTTCGATCCTGGCGTCGAGCGCGAGCTTGGCGCTCTTGACTCCGGTGAGCGCGATTTCGATCCAGTTGCCGTAGTTGGGGGTCACGTCGTGCTTGAGGGTGAGGGCGTTGTTTGAAATAAGTGCGCGATCGGGGCGGCCGTTGCCGGTGAAGTCGGCTGCCAACGGGACGGCCGGCGGCAGGGGGGTGCCCTGTGGGCCCGGCGTTACCGGATTGTACTCACCGCCGAGCTTGTCGCGATACAGCACGGGGGGATGGCCGTCGTAGGACATCACGAAGTCGAAGCCGGGCGTATCGGGTTCCACCTCGATCCGCTGGGCGCTCACCGCGCGGCCCGCGACGAACGGAAAGCGCCTGGTCTCGTCGCTGAAACCGGCTTCGCCGTTGTTGCGAATCAGCTTGGAATCGTCGCCGAGCAGGAAGATGTCGGGGTCGTAGTCGTGGTCGAAATCCATCCAGAAGGCCGAGCGAAACGATCCGAAGGCGAGGTCGGCGTGCTTTTTGAATTTGCCGTTCACGTTGCGGTAGAGGACGGCGGCCTTCGAGGTGATCACGCACAGGTCGGGGAGGCCATCGTTATCGAAATCGCCGGGGGCGATCGAGACCACGTCGCGCAGGTCTTCGAGGCCCGAGTCCGCGACGGGCGTGCGGCCGTTGCGGAACAGCGTCACACGCTGCGCGGACCACGCGATCAGGCTGGGATGGACGCCATCGAGGGCGAGCACCGCAGCTCCGGAGTAGCCGTCCGCGATCTTCTCGTCGCGGTAGGCGGCCGCAGACAGCGTGACGGGCGACCCTTCCACGGGATCGTAGATCTCGGCGTACCAGCTCCAGTCCATGTCCTCGGGGACGGCGGCGCCTTCCTGCTGCTTCTTGAGGTCCTGAAATATGCGCAGCTCCGCGGCGGCCTCTTGCGCACGGTCGGCCTGGCGGAAAAGGCCGTAGAGTTGGAAGTGCGGCGCGGCAAGGCGCGGGTTGAGGTCGCGGGCGGTCACGAATTCCCGGATGGCGGCGGGCATGTCGCCCTTCAGCTTGTGGAGCGCGCCGAGGTGGTAGTGGGAGACGGCCTCATTCGGCACCAGCCGCACCATCTGCTGGAATTCGGCAAAGGCGCGGTCGAATTCGCCCTGTTTCTGAAAGGTGACGCCCAGGTTGAACCAGGTGTGCGGGAGCTTGGGATCCGTCTTCTGCGCCTTCTCCAATTGCGCGACGCCGCTTTCGAGGTCGCCCGCGCGCAGCAGGGCGAGACCGTAATTGAGCTGCTCGCGCGCGGAGTTGGGGGCCAGCGCGAGGGCCTGGCGGAGCTGCTCGACGGCCTCCTTCTGGGTGGTGGGGTTCTCGTAGAGCGCCTTGCCGAGGTTGCGGTAGCGCCAGAGGCGGGCGTCGCCCGTGCGAACCAGTTGGGCGTGGAGGAGGAGCCAGCCACATGCCGCCAGAAATGCCGATGCTGCGAGGAGACGCTTCATATCCTTTTATTTTGCACCGGGTTCGCTGTAGCGAACGTATCCGTGAACCGCGGTCCGCTTGCCGCCCTGCCGGTGCGCTTCGTCGGAGAGCGCGTGCACGCCGGATGCGTCGATCCAACGGTTGTAAAAATTGAACAGGGAGCACACCGTGACCGCGTAGTAGATGGCCTCATCGTCCCACCCCGCGGCGTAGAGCGGATGCATGTCCTCGGCCGTGATGCGTTGCGAACCGTGATTCACCTTGGCGACAAAGCGGAACAGGGCTTTGTGCTTGTCGTCGAGGGAGGACGTCTCCAGGTCGCGCAGGACGCCCCATACCAGTTCCTCGCTGCCCAACAGTTCCGCCGCAACTGCGGCGTGCGATTTGATTCAAAACGGGCATTCGTTTCCGTACGACGTGTAGGCCGCGATCAACTCCCGGATGCCCGGACTCATGGGCGCGGGGCCGCGCAGAATCTCCTGCGTGAAGCGGGCCAGGTGCTGGGTAGCCTGCGGGCGGAACGCGAACATGTGCCAGATCTGCGGATACTCGGCGCCGGCCGCCTGCATCGTTTGAATGGCGTCGCGGTACGGTCCCGGCTGCGGATTCTGCTCCACTGCCGGGAGAAACATCGGCTTCATCTTGAGTGCCCCTCCCAGGTGATCGGTAGTTTACTATTGCCGGGCGGGGAGGGCAATAGTGGAAAGCTACTAGCCAGTGGGGGGCGGGGGGCGCATCTGGAGCGTTTTGTGGAAAAAGATGCGCCGCTACCGCGCCGGGCGCCAATTTACCATTACCGGTCTTTTTATACGAAAATAGAATTGAGAAGCAAGGAGGCAACATGGCGAAAGGGATGACACTGATGCTGATGGGCATGTGCGCGCTGCCGCTGCTGGCGGGCAGTAGCTCGGAGCGGTCCTGCTGGCTGCGCGATGCAGCCTCGCCCGCCAACTCGGTAGTCTACGCACTGTGCGAACAGGGCGGTCTGTGGACCACGACAGACGGCGGGTCTACCTGGACGAGGCACGAGACCGGCGCCACGGGGCGGGCGCGCGCCATGGCATTTCTGGATGCGAAGCGAGGCTTCGTGATCGGCGATCGCGGCATGTTGCTCGCCACCGAGGATGGCGGCATGGAATGGCAGGCTCGGCCCATCGATACCAAAGAGCACTTGATGGACATCACGTTCGCCGGCGAGTCGGGCTGGATTGTGGGCTATCAGGGAGTGATCCTGCATTCCACCGATGGCGGGCGCACCTGGACCAAACAGAAGGCCGGGACCACCCAGACTTTGGAGACCATCTTCTTGCTCGACGCGAACCACGGTTGGGTAACGGGCTGGGCCGGGACGATTCTGCGCACCAGTGATGGGGGCCAGACGTGGGAGAAGATCAGCGCCGCGGCGGCGTCCTGGTCGCTGACCTCGGTGTACTTCCGGGACACGAAGAACGGCTGGATGGTGGGGTTCGCCGGGCAGATTCTGCGCAGCCGGGATGGCGGCGCCACCTGGCAAACCGAGACCAGTCCCGTGAAGTCGTGGTTAACCGCCGTGGAGTTCGACGGCTCCAATCGAGGCTGGATCGCTTACGACGATGGCCTGCTGGTGAGCGAGGATGGCGGGGACACGTGGAAGACCGTCCCGGTGGGCGGCCGATTCTTTTTGGCCAAACTGCTGCAGGTGAACGACTCGATGTGGGCGATGGGCCAGTCCGTCATGCTGAAGTCCGACGCAATGAAATGGAGCAGGATCGAGAGCCTGGTGCCCGGCGGCACGGTTCCGCCTGCCAGCAACACGGCCCCGACGCGGCCAACAATGCCGTAGTTTAGGGGCGGGGAAAGTCGCGGCGCCGATTCACCCTACCTTATATTTCTGGATGTCCGCCGCGGGAACTTCGCTGCTCATGCCGGGTTCCTCGGGCGCCGCTACTTCCCCATCCACCATCTTGCGCGGCCCGCTGGTCTCCATGTAGATCGCGTTGGGCATTGCCAGCAGCATGTTGAGATTGGTCGAGCCGCCTCCATGGCTGGCCAGTTCGAGGCCGTAGCCATCGGCGATGGCCGCAATCTCCATCCACTCGGTGACTCCGCCGGCGCGGCGGTTGTCGGGTTGCACCACGTCCGCCCCGTGTCTGGCAATCAGGTCGAGGAAAGCATATTTCGTGTTGAGGTTCTCGCCCGTGGCGATGCGCATGTCCAGCGCCCGCGCGAGTTCGGCATAGCCTTCCATTTCCTGCGGCGGCAAAGGCTCCTCGTACCAGAAGCAGCCCATCTCCTGGTAGACGCGGCCGCGGCGCAGTGCCTCGTTGCGATTGAACACCTGGTTGGCATCCACCATCAGCCGCCGGCCTTTTCCCACGATATCGAGCGCCGCGCGAATGCGCCGGACGTCATCCTCCTGTGAGGCCCGGCCGACCTTGATTTTCACGGCGTGGTAGCCTTGCTCCACCGCGCTCGAGACGGCGCGCTTGAATCGCGAGAGGTCGTCGTCGTGGTCATAGTACCAGCCGCACATCGAATACACCGGCATGCGCTCGCGGTACGCGCCGAGCATCTTATATACCGGCAGGCCCGCGTGCTTTCCGAGGATGTCCCAGAGGGCGATATCCACGGCGGCGATGGCAAACTGGGCCACCCCTCCCACGCCTTGATACTCCAGCGCCTTCCACAGGTCGGCGCGGATGCGGCGCGGAAACGCCGGGTCCTTCCCCAGCAGCACGGGCTTGACCTCCTGCTCCAGGATGGTCTGGACCACCTGCGGCCCGCCCGAGATCATGCCGAAGGAACTGTGCGCCCATCCGGTGATGCCGGCGTCGGTCCGCAAACGGAGCACTACCGAGCCGTTCTCCACTCCCAACTCATGGATGGCGTCGTAGTAGGGCGAGCCGGGAGGGTTCTTCAGCCGGTCAGTCTCGATGGCCGTGATTTTGAGCTGCTTTTGCTGGGCCGCCGCCGCGGATAGAGCGCCTCCCGCAAACGGCAGCGCGGCCGCCGATTGGAGCAGTTGTCGTCTGTTCATGATGCCTCTTCCCGGTCAAAGACCCAGGTATTGTCGTGCTGGTGTTTGGGTGAACGCACGCGCTCCACGGCCACCAATGTCCTGCCGTTGTCGCGCAGCGAGTAGCGGACCACGTTGGTGCCCTCGTCATCCGGCGTGCGCACGGTCGAATCGAAAACCAGTTCCGGTCCGTCCCAATGCAGGCGGATCCGCGCCTGGATATCGCCGAACTGTTGCACGGACTCGGCGCCATCGGTCTTCAGCTCGATCGTCAGGGTGTCGGCCTGTCCGGCGTAAACCAGCGTCCTGGTGAGCCGGAAATCGGGCTCGCGGTGTTCGATTTCAAAGTAGGCCGACTCCGGCACGGGGATCTGCAGCGCGCTCTTTTCGGTGTTGAACCGCCACTTGCCGGTGAAATTCATGGGCTCCGACCCGCACCATATCACGTTTCGGCCGCCGATGGAGACTGCCGGCGATCCAAACCGGCCGTCGAATGCCTGGGCGTGGTGTACCTCACCGTGGCCGCGAGCAGCAGAAGGACCAGCGTCGCCAGCACGCTACCTTCCGGCCCCACGGTGCCGCCGGAGAGCCAGGCGGGCCCGGGACAATGCCGCTTACTTTGGGATTCTGCATTTATTGTGGGGCGGACCCCCTGGTCCGCGCGGGTCCCCCCGGACCCGCTTTCGGCAATAGAATCAAGATCCGATCGAATGCGAGGAAGGCCGACGAGGGCGTCGACCGCGGACGGATGACGAGATCGTTGCCGACCGCGGCATGCTTCAATTCTCGCGCCCTTCGATGACCCGAATTCTCGAGGTTGTTAACGGGCGATCGTCGCTCCCCATTCGTCGGGGCTCACGTCGCGCGCATGCTGCGAGAAGAGCCAGTGGTGCCCGTCGAGGTCCTCGACTCCGTATTGCCGTTCGCCATAGCACGTCTCGTGGAGCTCTTCCACAATTTTGGCCCCCGCGGATTTGGTTCTCTCGAAATGCGCATCCACATCGTTAACGAATATCGTCAGTGACTGGGTTCCGTGGCCGAGTTGCGCCGGGCTGGCGGCTCCCGATCGAGCGCCCTTGAGCATGATCACGACGCCGCCGAGATACATCTGCGCGCCGGAGATCGGCCCACCGGGCTCGCCATAGCGGTAGTGCTCGGTGAACCCGAAGGTCTTGGCCAGCCAGGCCAGCGCGTTTTCGACGCTCTGATACATGATGTGCGGCAGCACGGTATCGGTGGGCACGGAGCGATTCCGGATCATCCCTAAAGGATAACCCCGCCCGAGTGCGGTGTGAGGTATGATTGCCGGCAGCAGGCGTCCTTCTACTGCAGAGCAGCGGACGGCGGACTCTGCACTACGAGTAAGACCGTAAACACCTTCTGGACAGTTCGCGAACCCTTCGCGGCCTCAGGGCAACTTCAGGTTGATTACGGTCATGCCGCGGTTGACGTCCCGTTCGACCTTGATGAGGACCTTTCCTCCTCTAGAGACCTGGATCGTCTGGTGGCCGAGTGGAACACCGTCAATGCGATACCGGCCTCCGACATCCGTGTAGCGGTTCTTACCGGCGATCAAAACCAAAACATTGGCGGCCGGCTTGTCGTTCTGGTTTGTGATCGTCCCGATCACGGTTGCAGTTTGGGCATGCAGAACCGCGATGAGCAGTATCAGCCCGATTCCGAGAACCCGGACCTGCCGGGGAAATGTGAAATTCAAGGGGCACCTTCCAAGGAACACGCGCGAAAAGTAGCGGGGCGCGATCGGTCCTTCGCTTAGCCGGCAGTGCACGCCGCGCTCTTTGCTTTTACTTTTCGCCAACATTAATTTTAAGGTTCGCGGTGTCATCGCCGGGAAAGATCTGGTAATAATTGTGCGTCTTTTCGGTGATCACGTAGAGAGAAAGAGAGTCCTTCGCGGGGTCCACTCCCTTCGCATTCAGACGGAACCGGCCGTTATCGCCTAGGTTCACTGAATTTACGGCAAAGACAACCTGGGCGTCCTTGACGGACGGCTCGACAATACCCTGGATGGTGAGTTCGTGCTCGTCCGCGTCCCGTTGCGCCTGGCAGGCCGCCAGTTGCGCCTGCGAGGAAGCGAGTTGCGCCTTTTGAAGCTGAGAGTAGGAGCCATATAGCGCCATATAGATGACGAGAAACCCGGCCGCCGCGCCTCCTACCTGGTACTCTTTCTTTTGAATTGCGGCCGTGCTCTGCAAAATCTTGAAGAGGACAAAGGCGGCCAGCAGACTGCAGGCGAACAAGACGGCAACAACGGTAAGGTTGGACAGAGATTCCTCCTTAGGCCAGGATTTCCATTCTGCCAGAGTTTCCATTTTGCCATTTTGGCAAGCCTCAATTGTACCTCAACCACCTCCGACGGGGCTTTTTTTCTCTTTTTTCGTCCCGACGGGTAAAGAGGTGGTCTTTCGGGCCGATGCCGCCTCGCCAAACCGGAGATCTACGAGGTGCTGGCGGCATGAGGTATGATTGCCGGCAGCATGCGATATGCGCTTCGGTCCTTGCTTTGCGCACCGGCATTTTCCGCGGCGGCCGTTTTGACAGTCGCGCTGGGGATCGGCGTGAATACAGCGGTGTTCAACCTGATCTACGCCGTCTTGCTCGATCCCTTGCCCTATCGGGATGCGGGGCGCCTCGTGCACCTGGCTGAAACGCACCCGGATTTTCCGTCCTACCAGGTAGCCGCGCCCGACTTCTTCGACTGGCAGAGAATGGCTGCCAGCTTTGACGGCATCGCGGCGTACACCTTCCAGGAAATGAACAAATGGACGATCACGGGGGATGGTGAGCCGGAGCCCGTGCAGATCGTCCAGGCATCGTACAGCTTATTCCCGTTGCTGGGAATCCAGCCGCTGATCGGCCGCACTTACACCGCGGAGGAGGAGAGCGGGAAAGCAGCGGTGGTCCTGCTCAGCGAGTCACTGTGGCGGAGCAAGTATGGCGCCGACCCATCCATCATCGGCCGCAAAATTCGCCTGGTCGACTCGGTGGTCACGGTGGTGGGTGTGATCCCGCAGCGCCAGGCGGAGCCCGATTGGGCACAGATCTGGATGCCACTGACTTTTCTCGATCCGGCTCTGACTGAGACGCGGCGGTTCCACGCGCTCGAGGCGATTGCCCGGCTGAAGTCCGGCATCAGTGTCGGGCAGGCTCAAGCCGAGATGAATGGACTTGCCGGCAGCCTGGCGCGGGCATATCCATTGACCAACGGGAAGATCGGGGTGGCTGTTCTTCCACTCCCTTTGTGGGCCACCGGTGAGGTGCGTCCCGCACTACTGATCGCGTGGGCCGCCGTCTCCCTGGTCTTGGTGCTGGCCTGCGTGAACGTGGCACACCTCGTGCTGGTCCGCACGGTCGACCGGTCGCGGGAGATGGCCATGCGGATGGCGCTGGGGGCTGGCGCGGCGCGAATCACCCGCTTTTTGCTCACGGAAAACCTGGTCGTGGCGATAACCGGAGGAACTTTGGGAGCAATCCTGGCGCGAATGTTCCTGCCGTTGCTGTCGTGGTGGGCGCCAGCCGGGTTTTCTCGGGTCCATTCCTCGTCGCTCTCGCCTGCGGCGCTGCTGTTTGGGGCGTTCGCGACTGTTCTCTCGGCGGGCCTGTTCGCTCTTCCCGCCGTTTTCCACTCGCGCGGAATGGACCTGCAACAAGCGATCAAGCAGGGCAGCGGCTTGTCACTGGCGCATCGCCGCTCGTGGTTTGGTTTCTCAATCATCGCCGCGGAAGTTGCGTTGGCTTTCGTCGTGATGACCGGCGCCGGACTTCTGTATCGAAGTTTTGTCGCATTGCTGGATGAAAATACCGGCTTCCAGTCCAGCGGTGTACTGGCCGTGGAGATTCCACTGGCGCTCGATTGGGGACAATCCGCGAGCCTGTTTGAACAGAAGATCGCGCCCCGCCTCCGCGAAATTCCGGGAGTGACTTCGGTAGCCGCGGCGAACTGCGGCCCGATGATGCTGCACGCTTCGGATGTCAGCAGATTCAGCACTCGCTTTGGCATTGTGGGCCGAACATTCGAGGCCGACAATGTTCCCGTGGGACAACTCCGCTGGACCACGCCCGACTACTTTCGCACATTACATATCCCGCTCGAGCGAGGGCGTCTGTTCACGGATGGCGATATCGGCAAGCCGGGCTACATCATTAATGAAACACTGGCGCGCCGTTATTTCCCCAATCGGGACCCTGTTGGGCAGCAGGTATGGAAGAATATGGGCGGCCCCAGCCCGACGGAGGTTCCGATCATCGGGGTAGTCGGTGACGTTCGCGATCTCAGCCTCGACAGGGAACCCGCTCCCACGCTGTATGAGTTCGGGGTTTCCAACCGGATGAGTCTGCTGATTCGCAGCGAGGTGAGCGCAACGTCCCTGATTCCCGCCGTTCGGCGTGCGATTCGGGCGTCCAGTCCCCGGGACGCCATCACGACTATCGCCCCACTCGATCAAATCGTCCGGAGCTCGGTAGCGCGGCGCCGGTTCGCCCTCGACCTGATGGCAGTGTTCGCGGCGCTTGCCGCAGCCCTGGCTACGATCGGCATCTACGGAGTCATCAGCTATTCGCTGAGCCGGCGCAGGACTGAGTTTGCCATCCGGCTCGCGCTCGGGGCGGCGCCCAGACACGTGCGCCGGCTGCTTCTGCGGAAGTTCGCCCCTCCTGTAATAGTGGGGTTGTTGGCCGGTGGCTGGCTCGCCTGGCTTTTCGCACTCACTCTACGGACACAGCTATACAAACTGTCGCCGGCAGATCCCTCGGTGCTGGCCATCTCGGCGATCGCTCTGTTATTGCTGGTGATCGTGTCCGTTCTTCGCCCGGCCGCACGAGCGGCGTCCATTTCGGCGGCAGCTTTGCGAGAATAGACTTCGAATGAACGGCCGACTGCCAGTCGGCCAGCAGGCTGCCAGCCCGCCCTACCAAAGCCGGCTCAGGGATGAAATCCTGCCCCACAACCACACCGAAGCAACGGGCTGTTATACAATGATTGACCAGCATGGAGGGGCAACACCGATGGAAACTACGCGAAGAGTTTTTATGGGCGCCATGGGAGCGGCCGCGGCGGTAGCCGCCAGGGCCGAGGCGGCCACCCCACCGGCCAAGATCGCCGGCGCCGCCAGCGACAAAGGCAAATTCTACGTCGCCGCGTGTACGCCTTGCGACAAGAATCTGAAGTTCGATGAGGGTGTGTACAAGGACATGATGGCCTGGTTCAAAGACCAGGGCGCCGACGGAGTGGTGGTGCTGGGCACCACGGGCGAGTATCCGTCCTTCTCGGTCGCCGAGCGGAAGAAGGTCGCCGAGACCGCGCTGAAGCACCGGAACGGGCTGCTCATCGTCGTTTCGCCGGGCACTCCCAATTTCCCCGAGACCATCGAGCTGGCCACTCACGCCGCCTCCAATGGCGCTGACGGCCTGTTGATCATCCCTCCTTTCTATTACAAGAATCCTCCGCTCGCGGGACTGACGAAGTATTACTCGCTGATCTTCGAGCAGGTCAAAATTCCGATCAATCTCTATCACATTCCGGGAACCAGCGCCGTGCCCATCAGCCACGAGCTGCTGCACAGCCTCGAACATTATCCGAACCTTGCCGGCATCAAGGACTCCTCGGGCAACTCCGAGGGATACGCCGCCTTCGTCAAGGAGTTCCCCGACCTCAACATGCGCACCGGTACGGGCAACAATCTCAAGCCCGCCCTGGAGGCCGGCATGGGCGCCATCCTGGCCGAGGGCAACCTCTTCACCAAGCACGCGGCGGCCGTGTTCGCGGCGCACCGCGAAGGCAAGAGCATCGATGAGCCGCTGGCCAAACTGCGCGCCGCGCAACAGGTGTTGCGCCCCGGCGGCGTGGGTTCCTACGGCCCCATGAAATACGCCCTGAGCCTGATGATGGGCAGCCGCCAGACGTATCAGCGGCCGCCCAATCCGGACGTCACCGACGAGCAGAAGGCGATCATCAAGGCCAAGATCGAGGAATTGAAGCAGATGGTGTGACGGCCGCAAAGATCCGTTACGGGAGTGAAACATGAGAAGACCTTTGCTGCCGGCCCTACTCGCGCCAGCTATGCTCACGTGGGCCCAGACGCCCAAGGACGTGCACTGGCCCACCTACGGCGCGGACCTGGCGAACTCCAAATACCGGCCCCTCGACCAGATCAACGCATCCAACTTCAGCAAGTTGGATATCGCCTGGCGCTTCAAGACCGATAACATCGGCAATCGTCCGGAGTACAAGCTGGAAGGGACTCCGCTCGAAGTGAACGGAGTGATCTACGCCACCGCGGGATCGCGCCGCGCGGCCATCGCGCTGGACGCAGCTCACGGTGAGCTGCTGTGGGTGCACGGTGAGCACGAGGGCGAGCGCGGCGCCAATGCCCCGCGGCAATTGTCGGGACGCGGCCTGGCCTACTGGACCGATGGCAGAGTGGAGCGCATCCTCTATGTGACGCCAGGCTACCGGCTGATCGAGCTGGATGCCAAGACCGGGGCGCTGGTGCCGTCCTTCGGAAAGGGCGGCGCGGTGGATCTGAAGCTGGAGGACGACCAGACGATCTTGCCCGACCTGACCACGGGGGAAATCGGGCTGCAATCGGCGCCGGTGGTGGCGAAGGATACGGTGATTATTGGGGCGGCGTTCCGCGAAGGGATGACGCCCAAGAGCATGCGCAACAACAAGGGCTACGTCCGCGGCTTCGACGTGCGCACCGGCAAGCGCCTCTGGATCTTCCACACCATCCCGGTGAAGGGCGAGTTCGGCTACGACACCTGGGAGAACGGTTCGGCCGAATACACCGGCAACACCGGCGTGTGGACGCAGATTTCGGTGGACGATCAACTCGGGTTGGTCTACCTTCCGGTGGAATCGCCCACCGGGGACTACTACGGCGGGCATCGCCCGGGGAACGATCTCTACGGCGAGAGCCTGGTGTGCGTCGATCTGAAGACCGGCCAACGCAAGTGGCACTACCAGTTGGTGCACCATCCGCTGTGGGACATGGACATTTCGTCGGGGCCGCTTCTCGCCGATATCACGGTCAACGGCAAAGCCGTGAAGGCGGTGGCGCAGCCCACCAAGCAGGGGTTCCTGTACGTGTTCGATCGCGTGACGGGTCAGCCCGTCTGGCCGATGGAAGAGCGGCCCGTGGAGAAAGGCTCGGTGCCCGGCGAATGGTACGCGCCCACGCAGCCGTTTCCCAGCAAGCCGCCGGCCTACAGCCGCAACGGCGTCTCCGTCAACGACCTGATCGACTTCACTCCCGCGCTTCACGACCAAGCCCTGACGATTGTCACGAAGTACCATTTGGGTCCCGTCTTCACGCCGCCGGTCGAGAGCAAGTTGGGAGGCCCGCTGGCCACCCTGACCATGGGCACTGCCAGCGGCGGAACGAACTGGCCGGGCGGATCGTACGATCCCGACACGCACAACGTGATTGCGTATGCGTGCAACGCCTGCCTGACGCCCATCGGGCTGGCGGTTCCGCCGAAAGAACTCTCCGATATGCGGTACGTGGCCGGTACGGCCGGGCAGGAAGTGCGGAACAGGACCGGCCCCGGTGAGAATGCCGGCGCCGATTCGCCGTTGCCCACGCGGGCGCCGGGCGGTGGAGGTGGACGCGGTGGACGGGGCGGACGCGGTGCTGCCGCCGCGGAGGCCGCTGCTCCTGCCGGCGGGGCTGCTCCTTCCGCTCCTCCTGCTGGCGGTGGTGGAGGCGGCTTCGGCGGAGGACTCACGGTGCAGGGCCTACCGCTGATCAAGCCGCCCTATTCGACCATCTCGGCGATCAACCTGGACCGCGGCGAGATCGTGTGGCAGACTCCGCACGGCGATACACCCGATGCCATCCGCAACAATCCGGCGCTCAAAGGGCTGACCATTCCGCGCACCGGGCAATCGGGCTATAACATCGGCACCCTGATCACCAAGAGCCTGGTGATTGCGGGCGATGGCCAGGTGACCACCACGGAGTCGCATCCTCGGGGCGCGATGCTGCGCGCCTACGACAAGACCAACGGCAAAGAAGTGGGCGCGGTGTGGATGCCGGCGCCGCAGAGCGGATCGCCCATGACTTACATGCTGAACGGCAAGCAGTACATCATCTTGGCCATCAGCGGGGGCAATTACAGCGGCGAGTACGTGGCATTCACGCTCCCGGCCGAGTAATCGCTTCGCGGCTCTGATAGTCTTTTAATCCCGATTTCGTGGCAAATACGCCCTATGTAAATGCGCTCTCGCACCTCGATGGCGACATGTCGCAGTATATCTCCGACAACACCGACGACGAAATCAGCCACACTTCTTAACGGTGGGATGATTCAGGACGAGAGTGAGTCACTCACCTCGTCTCCATTTTGATGGTACACGGAGATGACTGTAGGATTTGTACAACGTCACGGTGCGATCTGTTATCGAGCAGGGCGGTTCCAGCCTCTATCCGATACTGGCTCTCAAGGCGGCCGATTCGGAAGTGTTGCGAATCCTGCTGCATCGGCGGAGTGGAGATCGACCATTTCTCGCTGTGGCACGACAAGATGGGCAATGCCTTCGCACAACCCGTGGCGCCGCTCATGGACCCCGTTACCGGGCTGAACTTTGTCGACATGAACAATCCGGTGAACCAGCACAACAACGGTCTTTCCGCCGCGGACAAGAACGCCGGCGGCCAGATGTTCCAGACCAATCTGATCCTGCCGGAACCGTGCGAATTCCTCAAGTCCAAGTCTGCCGGCATGCTCGATCATCCGTCCGGCTCTGTCGCAGAACGGCGGGCCCATGGCCACGGTCAAGGCCTTTATCGCCGACAATCTGTTCTTCGGTCAAAATCCGGCGTTCCTGGAAGCGTTGATGGACCTGGCGTCGGATGCCGAGGCGGCGAAGCGCGAGGGCGATAACTGAGAGTCAGTTCGCGTCGTCCGCGTTGCGCTGCTTGAGCGCGGCAGCCAGATCGCGATAGCGTTTGCGCAACATCGCCCGGTAATCGCCTACCGGCATGAGGTGTTCGTCCGCCGCGCGGCGCATCTGTTCTTCGGCCAGGGCGAGTGCTGTCCAAATCGCGGGCCCGGTGGCAGCGCGGTAGACCGGGTCGTACTCGAACCCGAAGAGGTACAGGCTGGGCAGGGGCTGCTCGTAGTTCTCGGGCAGCCCGATCTCGCGGAACGGGAAGTCCTTGCCCCAATCGGCGTGCCAGCCGATGTGCATGTTATCGGGGTTCACGGACACCTGCGCGTGCGTGACGCAGTTCTCCGCCGCCAGGTTGTACTTACTGCGGAGCATCTCGGTCAGGACGCGGGCGGCATGGATCTGCGCCTGGGTGAGGGGCGGCCGATCGGTCTGCATGCTGGCTTCGAAAGCCACGCCGAGGAAGCTCGAATTCAGGTCGAGATACAGCCAGCGCGAATCGGCCCACACGGAATTGCCGGCGTGGTTGGCGCTATCGGATTCGACCACGATCCGATGGACCGTGCCGAAGCGGTCGATGACGAAGTGGTAGGCGCGCTTGCCGCGCACGAACAGAAGCAGCTCCTTGCCGATGCGCTGGAGATGGTGTTTCTCGCCGGCTTCAAAGGGCGCCTGTTGGCTCTCGGTGGTGTGGAATACGATGCCCGCCGGTTGGGAGCGGAACAGCCCGGGGGCACTGGTGCTGGTGCGGGTGAGGAGCGGATAGGAGCGAGGCTGGTTGGCGACCGCGAGTTTGGTCTCGATGCGCAGGCCGTTGCTGTAGGTTTCGTAATCCTTGGTTTCTTCCACGATCCAGACGTCGGGGACGTCGAACCTGCCGGCGCGGAGAGAAGATGCCGCCGGCCGGAGGGCGGGTGGCCGATGGACATTGGCGTCGGAGCGCAAGGAGACGGCCGCGGCCAGCACGAGGAATGCGACGATGGGTCTCCAGCGCGGCCGGTCTTGGGCGCAGTCCGCCGCGGCGGTTGCCTGTCGGAGAAACTGCAGACGCTCAATCGGGTCGGCCAGTTTTTGCGCCTGACGATCGATGCGGCCGGCGTCGCTGGAGCCCGCCAGCCTTTGCAAGACAACGAAATCCGGCGGCTCGGTGGTCATCAACCCCCGATCTCAGCGCGGCTGGACGCGCAGGTCTAGATTGTCGTTGGTGATAGATCGTAATGCACTACAACGGGAACCTTGTGGGCATCCACGGCCTTTTTGCCGGTCGACGATTCGAGGGCCTTCAGAAAATCGCGGTACTCCCGGCCGTTCATTTTGAAGAGCGCTTCCACTTCGCGATTGTCGTTGGTCCACGTCATGCCGATGTAATCCTTTTCGGTTTTGGTCAGCTTCATCCGGCGATGGACATCGCTGCCACACGAAATCGCCGTGATGTTTTGGACGGGGACCGCCAGGCGCTGCCCATGCTGCACGAAGACCACCGCGCCGTTATCGAAACGGGCCGTGACCTTGTGGTGGCTCAGGGGCAGGCTGCCACCTTCATAGGTCACCGGGTAAGCGCCGCTGGCGGCGAGCAAAGCTGTTGAAAAACAAATGAATACGAGAGATAACCTCATGACACCACCTTCAAGATCTGCTTATCCTTTAGATGCAAGTGTAACACGTAAGGTTGCAGGGTTTCGGAAAGGGGGTGAAATGCTATGCTGAAACCATAAGCGGCAGCCCACGAAAGATCCATGCCATGAAATACCTCATCGCCTGTAGTCTGCTCATCTCCGGCGCGTTTCTCGCGAGCGGGGCGGGGGTCACGATCCCCGTGGAAACATATCAAATGAAAAATGGTTTACGCGTCATTCTTTCTCCGGACAACGCGGTTCCGGTGGTAGCCGTGTACCTGATTTACAACGTGGGCGCACGCTCGGAAGAAAAGGGCCGCACCGGTTTTGCCCACCTCTTCGAGCACATGATGTTCGAAGGCTCGGCCAACGCGCCCAAAGGCACGCATTTCGGCGCCGTGGAATCCAACGGCGGGACGCTCAACGGCTCCACGCACCCGGACTTCACGGACTTCTACGACGTGCTGCCCTCCAACAAGCTGGCCACCGCGCTGTGGCTGGAATCGGACCGCATGCGCAGCCTGTCGATCAACGAGGAGAACCTGAAAAACCAGAAGGAGGCGGTGAAGCAGGAACGGCGGCTCAGCTTCGACAACCAGCCGTACCAGACGGCCATCGTGGATGTGTGGCCGACGCTGATTTTCCGCAACTGGCAGAGCTCGCATTCGCTGATCGGCTCTTTCGAGGACCTGAATTCCTCGAGCGTGGCCGACGTGGCGCGGTTCTTCAAGACGTATTACGCTCCCAACAATGCGGCGCTGGCGATTGTGGGCGACATCCAGGGGCCGGAAGCGAAGAAGCTGATCGAAAGCTATTTCGGCGACATCCCCTCGCAGCCGGCGCCCAAACGTCCAGACCTGACCGAGCCGCCGGGCTTCCAGGCCCGCACCCAGGTCTACAAAGATGCGATGGCGCGGGTGCCGGGCGTGGTGATCGGCTATCTAGGGCCCAAGCGGCGCTCGCCCGATTATTACGCGCTCAACATGATCGACGCGATTCTGACGGCGGGGGACAGCGCGCGCATCCGCCTGGACCTGGTGAAGGGCAAGCAGTCGGTGATTCAATACGAGGCGAATCTGAATTGGCCTTTCGGGAACGTGTTGGATTATCGCGACCCGGAGCCCTACGCCCTGTTCCTTCTGTACAACCCAAACTTTACGGGCAAGCAGATTGTGGACCAGGTGCAGGAGGAGATCGCACGCCTCGAAAACGAGCCCATCGATGCGAAGGACCTTGAACGCGTGAAGACGCAAATCCGCGCCAGCGCCATCACGGGACTTCAGGGATCGCTGAGCCGCGCACGGCAACTGGCGCAGTATGCCATCACGGATGGCGATCCGGCGCTGATCAACAGCGAGCTCGACAAGATGCTGGCGGTGACGCCCGCGCAGATTCAGGCGGCGGCGAAGAAGTACCTGACGCCCGACAAGCGGGCCGTGCTGGAAATCCAACCCGCAGCCAACGCACAGCCTGGCGCGGCCGGCCCAAAGGGGGATCGGTAAATGCTCAAGAAATCCTTGGCCATCGTTCTGAGTGTGGTTTGCCTGGCTGCGCAGACCATCGACCGCACCAAGCCGCCGCGGACTCCGCCCATACCCGGCTACAAGCTGCCTCCGGTTTTCGAGACCAGGCTGCCGAACGGCTTGGGAGTGGTGCTGGTGGAGGACGGCCGCTTCCCGCTGGTGACGGCGCGGCTGAACCTGCAGGCTGGCTCGAAATTCGACCCCCAGGATCTGCCGGGGCTGGCCGAGGGCGTGGCCGCGGTGCTGACCGAAGGCACCAAGACGCGCACCGCGCGCCAGATCTCGGAAGAGACGGACGGTCTGGGCGGCTCGCTGGGCGCATCGGCCGGCGAGGATTCGATAACCATCGCGGGCGGGGCGCTGGCGGAGAATCTTTCGCGGCTCCTGGTGCTGATGGCGGACGTGGCGCGGAACGCCACTTTCACAAAAGACGAAGTGGATCTGTACAAACAGAACCGCATCCAGAGCCTGATGGCGGAACGATCGCAGCCGGGATTCCTGGCCGATGAAAAGATGGCGGCACTGGTGTACGGAACATCTCCGTACGCGCACATCGCGCCCACCCCGGAGGCGGTCCAGAAACTGGATTCCAAAACGCTCGCCGGCTTCCGCGATACGTACCTGGCTCCGAACAATGGGACGTTGATCCTGATCGGGAGGCTTCCGGCGCGCGCCGAGTTGCTCAAAACGATCACCGGGCAGTTCGGTGCGTGGGCGCAGAAGCCGCTCCCGGCGCCTCCCAAGATCGACCTGCCGGCGCCCAAGCGCCAGATCGTGCTGGTGGACCGGCCCGGCTCGGTGCAGGCCGATATCCATGTGGGACACCTCGCGCCCACGGCTCTGACACCCGAGTATTTTCCGCTGACGGTGGGAAACGTGGCGCTGGGCGGAGGCGCCAATTCGCGGATGTTCAAGAACATTCGCGAGAAGGAAGGCTTCGCCTACGACGCGCACAGCGAGTACGACGCGCACCGCGACGCCGCCGACTTCGAGGCCGTGACGCAGGTGCGCAACGAAGTGATCGAGCCGGCGATGAAGGCCGTGCTGGCGGAGCTGGATGGGATGGCCGGCGCCCCCATGCCCGCGGACGAGCTGAGCAACGTGAAGAACTATATCGCGGGGATCTTCCTGTTGGGGCTGGAGACGCAGGACGGTCTGGCCAACCAGTTGAACAGCATGAAGGCGCGTGGGCTGCCGAACGACTACCTGGAGACTTACACCATGCGGGTGCGGTCCGTGGAGCCGGACCAGGTGCAGGCGGCGGCGAAGAAGTACATCGCACCGGGGCAGAGCGCCGTGGTGGTGGTGGGGGATGCGTCGAAGATCGGGGACGCGCTGAAGAAGCTGGGCGCGGTGACGGTGACGAAGGCGCAGTAGGTCGGTGGCGGCGGCGCGGGCGTCCGGGCGGGTCGCATGGTCTTTTTGGCGGTCAGGTTGTGGCGGTCAGGTTGTGGCGGTGCTGCGAATTGACGTCTGTCATGACCATCTCGATACACTCCGATGGAGCAAAACCGTTCAACTTGAACGGTTTGGACCACTCGCAACCGAGTCTTGCGCGCGTGCGATACCAATTGGCCGGGCGAGTGATGGGCTAATCTACCGCCGAATGAATTCCCACGGCTTGCGCCGTGGGCTATCATCTAACGCCCTATGGGGCTTTGGAGCGGAATTCTTCGAACCAGTTTTCGACCACGTGGATGGTGAGCGGCGGACCGGCAGGCGGCTTTTCGAGGACGATGAACCGTTTGCCGTCGGACGAGACATCGTAATTTGGCAGCGACGCTTTCTGAAACAACTGGACCGGTGTGGCGGACGAAAAGGCCGGGTGCGTGGCGACCGTCACGGCCATGAGCGCGGACTTGCCTGGTTCCACATAGAAGATCTCCTTGCCATCCCTGCGCCAGCGTGGCGTGAATCCCCGGTGAGTCGAAATCTGGACTCTGTTGGCGCCGCCAGGAAACTCGCGGACGTAGATTTCCGGTCCGCCCGACTCGTTGGAGACGTATGCGACAAACCGGCCGTCGGGTGAGAACCTGGGCTGCATCTCATTAAATGGGGTTTTCAGGAAAACCACCGGATCGCCCAAGTTTCCGTCCTTGCCGCGTTCGCGATAGAGCAGGTCGCCCTTGGTTTCGGGCGAATTGACCTGGTAAATGAGGAATCGCTGATCGGGCGACCATTCGGGCATCTCCTCGTCCAGGGGCGTGTGCACCAGCGGAGCGGCTTCGCCGCTGCCGTCGGAAGGCTTGGAGAAAATATCCCAACTGCCGTCGCGATTGGAAGCATAGAGGACCTCGTTTCCAGCGGTCCAGCTCGATGGCAACTGCAGCGCCGGATTGAACGTTAGCCGGGTATGGGTGTCGCGATCCAGGTCATACAGCCAAAGGTCGAAGTCGTACATGTTCGCGACGGCCAGCTTGCGATTGTCTGGCGACAGCACGGGAGCCGCCTGCCGCGTGGGCTCGCCAATGGTGGAGAGAACTTTGCCGGAGCGGTCGCACCATGCCAACTGGTGCTGGTCGTTAGGGGCGTCGCTATAGACGATCGTGCCGGTGCGGGATACCTGCTGCGAGGAGCCATGCTGGGCGATCGGGAAAGCCTTGCCGGTCGGCTGCAGCGTGGCCAGGGAAAATGGCAGCGCCCAGATGGCGAGCGAGTCGCCCATGCCGTCGGCATAGACGATATGTCCCGTGGGACTGTAGGCGGGATACGGGTTGGAGGATGAGGAGTACATGAGAAAACGCGGTTTGCTCTCGCCTACGACAAGAACGTAGATGCCGTGGCGGGGATCGTGTTCGCGCGCCTGATAAAGAACCGCCCGGCGCCCGTGGTCCAGATCCAGAAAAGAAGGATGCTCGAGGTGGTCGTGCGGGAGCAGGCGTGTGGGTTCTCCGCCTCTTGCCGGGACCGTCAACAAACCGGTGCTATCGCTAAAAACGATGGTCTCGCCGTCCGAACTCCAGTTGGCCCGACGGAACCCATTCGGGAGCTTGCAGATCCGCACGGGAGTGCCGCCCTCCATGGGGATCTTCACCAGCTCGCCGCGGGCTGCATATCCCACGAAACGGCTGTCGGGAGACCAGAACGCCTGGTAGACGGCCTTGGCGCCCGGCACGGGGCGGGGTTTATCCTGGTCGATGTCGCGGAGCCAGAACTGCGCGTCCTCGGCCTCGACGTAGGCGATATGCTTCCCGTCGGGGGAGATGGAAACCTCGGTGTCGATCTCGCCGGCGCCGCCTCTGGCGAGTTCATGGGGTGTGATGGTGAACTTGGTGGTGTGCGGCGCGACGGCTTCAGGCGGCCGGCGGAGCATGAGCACTCCGGCGAAGATGAGGGCAGTGGCAGCCGCTCCGAGGGCGGCGAACACGACGGCGGTTCGCATCGGCGTGCGCCGGGTGGGGGTGGATGCCGGGGCCGGCGGCGAGGCCAGCAGATCTTCCATTTCGATACGCGCGTCGCCGATATCGCGCAGGCGCCGGGACACGTCCTTGCGCAGGCAGCGTTCGAGCAGCGACCGCAGCGAAGCCGGAGTCGTTGCCGGCAGCGCCGACCAGTCCGGCTCGCGCTCCAGGACCGCGGCCAGGATTTCGGTAAGTGTCGAGCCGCTGAAGACCCGCTTGGCGGTCAGGATTTCGTACAGAACACAGCCGAAGGACCAGACATCGGTGCGCGCGTCCATGTCACTGCCGCAGGCCTGCTCCGGTGACATGTAGGCGGCGGTTCCCACAATTGTGCCGGGGGCGGTAAGGGTGTGTTTCGCGGCGCCGGAGTCCGGCTGCGTGGCGGCAGGGGCCTGGGCCAGGCCGAAATCCAGCACTTTGGCTGCACCCGCCGTGAGCATGATGTTTTCGGGCTTGAGGTCGCGGTGTGTGATGCCCTTGGCATGCGCGGCGCTCAGCGCGTCCGCCACCTGGCACGCGACCGTCAACGCGGCGGCGAGTTCCAGCCGACCTTTCTTCAGCCGTGCGGCGAGCGTCTCGCCTTCCACGTACTCCATCACCAGGTAATCGGCGCCGCCTTCGGAACCCACGTCGTATACGGCGCAGATGTGGGGGTGATTCAGGGCCGCGACGGCGCGCGCCTCGCGTTCGAAGCGCTGCCGGGTGGTCGCCGAGAGCGCCAAGCTGGTACGAATCAGCTTGATGGCTACGGTGCGGCCGAGTCGCGTATCTTCCGCGCGATATACCGAGCCCATTCCGCCCGCGCCTAGCGAACCCGTAATCCGGTACGGGCCGAGCCGGGCACCGGATTGCAGCTCATTCGCGAGGAGGAAGGTCGCCTGTTCGGCGGCGGGAGTTTCGATCGCCGCGGTGGATTTTTCGTCCTGTTCGAGCAACTGCCGCACTTCGCGGAGCAGGTCCGCATCGCCACCGCAGGCTTCCGCCACGAAGGCCGTGCGCTGGTCCGGCGGGCGCTCCAACGCGGCATGGAAGATCCCCTCGATCTTGGCCCTGAGACGTGGGTCCATGGTCTTGCCCATCATATCACTCGCCCTTCGCTGCGCTCATCGCCTCCAGCCGGTGGCGGGCCGCCAACCCGTAGGTCACGAGGTCTTCGGCGTCATGCGCACGGTAGATGACAAGCTCCTGGAATTGGCGTTGGAACGCAATATCGCGGTGTACGACGCCAGTTTACCTGAGTCTGGCGCAGACACGAAGGTTGCCACTTGCGACCGTGGACGGAAAACTCCAGCACGCCGCGGAGAGTATCGGGATCGATGTTATCAGACCGTGAACCGACTGCGGCTCCAGTGGCTCAAGGCGTTTTTTCCACTCCCCCGGGTACCGGTCTTCGCATAAGGATTTCCGTAATCTCGGAGCGCCACTTGGCGTCCGGCGGTACGTAGTGATGCAACCGGCTAGCCCGGTCGAAAACTGCCCAGAGCGCGCGCAAGCAGGATGAAGTTCTGCCTCACTGGAAAGGTTGGCAGGCGAAAGCTCTGCCCCACCACGTCTTCAGGCGGTTACGCCGGCGGCTTCGGCCACTCCCATCTTAGGCGCCATCACGGCGACGAGCTCTCTCACCGCAGCGGCGCTCTTGTGAAGTGCCGCGAGCTCGTCCTCGGCCAGCCGGACTTCGAAGATTTTTTCGATGCCCTCCGCGCCGAGTTTTACCGGCACGCCGACAAAGAGCTTGTCGATACCGTACTCGCCTTCCAGGTAGGCGGAGCAGGGAAGCACGCGCTTACGGTCGAGGAGTATGGCTTCCACCATCTCGACTACGGCAGCCGACGGTGCGTAATAGGCGCTGCCGCTCTTGAGGTACTCCACAATTTCAGCGCCGCCTTCCCTGGTGCGCTTCACGATCTGCTGGAGCGTATCCGCATCCATCAGATCCGTCAGAGGAATGCCGGCCACGCTGCTGTACCGCACCAGGGGCACCATGGTGTCGCCGTGGCCCCCGAGCACGAAAGCCACCACGTCCGATACGGATACCTTGAGGGCTTGCGCCACAAAGGTCCGGAAGCGAGCCGTGTCCAGGATGCCGGCCATCCCCATTACGCGATGCTTGGGGAAGCCGCTGACGTGATGCGCGACGTGACACATGGCGTCGAGCGGGTTGGTGACCACGATCAGGATGCAGTTGGGCGAATGCTTCACCGCCTGCTCGACCGTGGCTTTGAGGATGTCGTAGTTGGCCCACAACAGGTCATCGCGGCTCATTCCCGGTTTGCGGGGGAAGCCGGCGGTGAGCACTACGATGTCGGAGTTCGCGGTGGGCTCATATTCGTTGCCTCCCGTGATCTGAAGATCGACTCCCTCGACCGGGCCGGATTGGAGAATGTCCAGGGCTTTACCCTGCGGGATTCCTTCCAGGACGTCCACGACGACAATGTCGGCCAGTCCTCTGCCGGCCAGACGAACCGCGCAACTGGCGCCGACATTTCCAGATCCTACAACTGTGACTTTTTTCCTCTTATGGGCTCCCTCAGGCGGCCACCACCGCGGCCTTCATGTTGCCGGCAATGGCAGCGGCAAATTCGCTGGTTTTCAGTTTGGTTGCACCTTCCATCTGCCGATGCAGATCATAGGTGACCTGTTTGCGCCGTATGGTCTCGGTGATGCCTACCTCGATGAGATGGGAGACCTCCTTCCAGCCCATGTAGTGGAACATCATGGAGCCGCAGAGGATCACGCTCGACGGATTGACGACGTCCTGGCCGGCGTATTTCGGGGCCGTGCCATGGGTGGCTTCAAAGACGCCGTGATGGTCGCCGATATTGGCGCTGGGGGCCATGCCCAAGCCTCCCACCTGCGCCGCGCAGGCATCGGAAAGGTAGTCGCCATTGAGGTTGAGCGTGGCAATTATGTCGTACTCCTCGGGCCGCAGCAGGGCTTGCTGGAACATGGAGTCGGCGATGCGATCCTTGACCAGGATCTTTCCCGGGGGCGCCGCGGCGCCGGCTTCCGCCTCCGTCACGCAAACGTCCGAGAACTCCTCTTTGACCAGTTCATAGCCCCAGTCGCGGAAGGCGCCCTCGGTGAACTTCATGATGTTCCCTTTGTGGACCAGGGTCACACTGCGGCGGCGGTTTTCAACGGCATACTGGATGGCGCGCCGGATCAGCCTCTTCGAAGCGGTTGCGCTGATCGGCTTGATGCCGATGCCCGAATCCGGGCGAATCTTCTTGCCGAGTTCGCGGTCCAGGAACTCGATGAGCTTCCGGGCCTCTGGCGTTCCCTCCCGCCATTCGATGCCGGCATAGACGTCCTCGGTGTTTTCCCGGAAGATCACGACATCCAGCAACTCGGGCCGCTTCATGGGCGAAGGGACACCGGAAAAGTAGCGGACGGGCCGCAGGCAAACGTAAAGGTCAAGCAGTTGCCGCAAAGTAACGTTCAAGCTTCGAAAGCCGCCGCCGACGGGGGTCGTCAACGGACCCTTGATGGCGACGTGGAAATGCCGAATGGCGTCGATCGTGCCTTGCGGCAACCAATCGTTAAACTGCCGGTGAGCCTTCTCGCCGGCAAAGACTTCGTACCAGGCTACGCGGCGGCGGCCGCCATAAGCCTGCTGGACTGCAAAGTCAAACACCGTGCGCGCAGCCTTCCAGATATCGGGCCCGGTGCCATCGCCCTCAATAAAGGGGATGATCGGGTGAGTGGGGATCTTTAGCTTGTTTTCAAGAACTTGGATGGCCTCGCCATCCACGGGAACGGGGTGATCGTTGTAGCGCTCCATAACACCTCCCGAGCCTGACCTGCGGGCAGGAGCCGGAAAACCACGGTTTGTCAAAGACAGGAGTTTGCCGCCGCCGAGGCAGTGCCAAGATCAGCTCCCGCCATGGGCGCCGGCCAACCATCGCTAATCGGGCCTTATACTACTTTTCGGCCTCAACTATAGCAGTTCGGACCAGCGCGAGCAATAGCTCAGGATGATATCGCAAAAATGATGAGCCGGTCCGCCCGATCCTGGAGTACACTAGCGGAGGGACGAAAGTCGTCTCGCCGAATATCCGGGCAAAACCCCGGGCATCTACACACGCGACCTCCGGCCCGGCCAGAGTCATAGCCCGCGCCAACTCCGAACCAGATCCGAGGAGGACTTCCACGTAAAGGAAGGAGGACGGACCGCAATGCCGACCTACATCACACTCATGAAATTCACCGAACAGGGGGCCAAGGATCTGAAAGGCGCACCGGCGCGCATCGATGCGGCGGTCAAGGCTTGGGAACTGCTCGGCGGCAAGTTGCTCGGCGCCTACTTTGTGATGGGAGAGTACGATTATATAGCCATTACCGAAAGTCCAAGCGACGAGGCCGCCGTCAGCGCCAGCTTGGCGGTGTGCGCCCGCGAGCACGTCAAAACGACGACGCTCCGTGCGTTCCCGATCGCAGAGTTCGCGCGCCTGGTAGAAAAGCTGCCGTAAGCTCTTCGCAATGAATAAGATAATTAGCTCTGAAAAGGTGCTTTACAGACGCCATCGTCTGCACTATGATGGCCTTGAAACCGTCACGCCCGCAGGGTGACGGTTCGCTGAGAAGGAGGTTCCTTCCGTGGCAAGTCACCGGTATCCGGGAGGCGGGACTCGGAAGGAACCCGGCAATATGCCGCAATCGGCCGGTGGTCCTATTCGCACCCGGCCGAACCCAACATCAAGCCTGCAGTGGCCGATATCCCGGGAAGGAGCGGCAAAATCGGACATGGCATTGATGTGAGTTGAACCCGCTTGTCGCCTCGGTTGCCACGACGGGCGGCGCCATCGTGCCAGGCGCACAGTGGCCAGAGGGTGGCGAAGAGAAGACGTGTAGCCACCCGGATCTCGGGAAGGGAATTATGGCAAAAGAAGCCTTAAGCATACTCGACCAACGCACGCACGCTACCTATGAGATCCCGATTCACGATGGGACCATTCGGGCCATGGACCTGCGTCAGATCAAGACAGGACCCGAAGACTTCGGGCTCATGACCTACGACCCCGCATTCATGAACACCGCCTCTTGCCGAAGCGCCATTACGTTCATCGATGGCGATAAGGGCATCCTGCGCTACCGGGGCTACCCGATCGAGCAACTGGCGGAGAAGTGCAGTTTTCTGGAGGTGGCCTACCTGGTTTTGTTCGGCGAACTGCCAACCGAGCCTCAACTGAAGGACTGGGTCGCCGACATCACCCACCACACCATGCTGCACGAGACCACCAAGAAGTTCCTGGAAGGATTCCGTTACAACGCGCATCCCATGGGGATGCTGGCGAGCACGGTTGCGGCGCTCTCAACCGTTTACCCCGACGCGAGAGATGTGCTCGATCCGAAGGTGAGGGCGCTGCAGATCAAGCGGCTGGTTGGCAAAATGCCGACCATTGCCGCCTACACGTACCGGCACAGCCTGGGCTGCCCCTACGTCTATCCGGACAACGAGTTGAGCTACACCGAGAACTTCATGAACATGCTCTGGAAGATGGTGGAGCCCAAGTATTCGGCGAATTCGATCCTGGCTCGCGCGTTGGACATCCTGTTCATCCTGCATGCCGACCATGAGCAGAACTGCAGCGCCAACGTGATGCGCTCGGCGGGCAGTTCTCAGGCGGATCCGTTCCTGGCCACGGCGGCGGCGGCAGCGGCCCTGTCTGGTCCTCTGCACGGAGGGGCGAACGAAGAAGTCCTCAAGATGCTGGACGAGATCGGCTCCAAAGACAAGGTCCCGAGCTACGTCGCAAAGGTGAAGGCTGGCGAGTTCAAACTGATGGGGTTCGGGCACCGCATCTACAAGAATTACGATCCTCGCGCCCGGATCATCAAATGGGCCGCGGACAAGGTGTTCGAGGTCACCGGCCGCAATCCGAAACTGGAGATCGCGCTGGAACTGGAGCGCATCGCGCTCGAGGACGAGTACTTCATCAAGCGCAAGCTCTATCCCAACGTGGATTTCTACTCCGGCATCATCTACCAGGCCATGGGGTTCAAGCCGGAGATCTTTACGGTTCTGTTTGCCATTCCGCGCACCGCGGGCTGGCTGGCGCAGTGGCAGGAGATGCTGTGCGACGCCGAGCAGAAGATCGCTCGTCCGCGCCAGGTCTACACGGGCCAGGCGGCACGCGATTTTGTCCCGCTGGAGAAGCGCGGCGTCATGACAGCGCCCGCCACGATGTAGCGGGTTCCCTGACGGGAAGGTCCCGGCGGCGGAAACCCCGCCAATCTGGAGGCAGGAGTGCCTGATGCCACCATTGGTTCTGTCCGGCCAGAAACGTGGCGCAGGCACTCGTGCCTGGTGTGCCGAGACTCGTCTCGGCGCTTTTTGGACTGTTCCGGGTGCCGCGTGATTTCATATCACACCACGTCCCAAACGTAACTGCTGCACCTGGCCGGCGAACCGCCGGTCTTGGCCAAGGAATTGTGCCTCGAAACCATCGTGAACATGCGGCGAGGATTTTTGTCGCCCCCCAGCGTTGCTCGGAATCGAATCGCCGCCGCCAGCCATTTCAGGGCTCCTATCCACGATCGCTCCTGTGAGAAGTCTCCTTCCCACCAGCAAAGGCCCCCAAGTCGGGATCTGGGAAGCTCGGCTGTCCGGATCAGGAAGGAAAAACGCCCCTCCGACCCGTCACGTCACTCGGAACTGCCGATCGGCAACCGGTGACACGTTGTCCTGTGCGCCTTCACTGTGACGAGCGATCCGCGCTCCAGATCGGCTTCGAATGCAGTCAGAACATTCTGCACCACTTCGACAACCTCGGAGGCGCCCAAACCTTGCATTCGCAGACGAACCACGGACGGTCCACTTGCCCCGGAAACCGCCAAAATCGTGTGAAAGTCCGAGTCCAGGGTCACTATGGTGGCATTCTTCCCGAGCGAGAATGCGAGGACCTCCTCATCGGTGGCCTTCCCCATCCCGGCTTCGCCGACATGTATACACTCATATCCGAGGCCACGCAGGCGAGTCGCGGCGTCTCGCGGAACTCCTGGTCCAGGACTAGGCGAAGGGCCGAGGTGCCAGTCAAGCGGCGTTGCTTTCTGCGGCGCTGTCCTCAAGATTGGCAGCGGCGAACGCCAGCGCCTGCCGAACGTCGTCCGGCTCAAGCTCGGGATAATTCCGGAAAAGGTCCTCCCGGTCCGGATATAGTGCCACGGCCTCCACGACTCGACGCACCGTCAGCCTCATGCCACGAATGCACGCCTGGCCGTTCATCTGGTTCGGGTTCCACGTGATGCGATCGAAGTGCTTCATCATTCCCATTCTGATACATTCCGGCGTGCGGGTGTTCAGTCCCGGTCATGAGAGCTGGATAAGGGCCCATATCTGGTAGCGGTCGGCGTCAATGTCCACTCGAAAGTGCTGTCATGGATGCTGGCGGCGGTCTGGTTGGTTCTCCTGGTGATGGTGTATCGGTTGAAGTACAAGCACCTTTGAAGGCGGTTGAGCGTCAGACCACGATAGCGAATAGCAGCAGCGCCACGCCAGCGACCCTCAAAGCTGTTCGTAGTCTGCGGGAAATAGCAGCCTGTTCAACGATCTCTTCCGAAGGCAGTCCACCCACGCTCAGCACGAGATTTCTGGACGCCCGGACAGCCAATTCAGGTAGCCCTGCGAAACCTGCGGGATCAATCGCCATCCACAGGCCGATGTACAGGAGTGGGCCGGAAAACAACAGGATGGCGGCTACATGGTTCAATATCATGCTCTTTATCCTACGTCTTGTAGCGGGTGCTGTCCAGGGGTAACCAAGCGCCTGGAGCCTCATGGTTTCTAGCGGCGCAACCGTGCCGCAACAACCGGCGACAGCGTGAGCACAACGAGGCCGATTGGAAGCAGCCCGCCCTTTCCTGCCGCACGCCAGCGGGTGTTTCCAAGCAGCTCAAAACCTGTATGTTGACCCTCGCCGACCACTCCGTTGCACGGAGCGACGGTATCGAATTGAAATTCCGGCGCTTACACGGAGGCGCCCGCGTAGTCGAGCTCCATGACGATCCGGGTGACGCGTGGAGCCCAAAAAACCCTCCCCACGCGTCACCCGATTCTGACTCACATCCGCAACCGCCAGAAAACGAGGAGCTTAAGTCGTGACCAAAAAATACACGCAGACACGGTCGCACACGTCACCTGCCCCACAGCCAGCCACCTATACACTTCCGCATAGTGTATTTATCCCAAAAAGCGGAGGGAGGCTGGAGTACGTCTTGTATGTGATAGATAAATCGGCTAGTCTGAATACGGAATCGGGAATATTTCGCGGCATCAAACGTGCATCGTACGGCGGGCAACTTGTCTCGCTAACGGCAACGGCGGCCACCATGTTTCAGGAACTCAAGTTCCAACTGTCTACGGCGATCCTCACCATACTCACGCTCGCCGCCGGTGTTGCCGCTTTCATCAACTTGGACGAACAATACCACTTCCGTCTTCACGAAGACGGGGTGATTTGGGTGGATCGCAGCGACGGCGTCAAAGCCCTTTACGTACCCGGCGAGAGCGTGGCGGCGCAAGTGGGGATTCATCAGGGCGACCGGCTGGTGAGCATCAACGGCGTCGCCATCGAAAAGGCCACCGATGTAACCAAAGTTCTGACGAATCTCATGGCGTGGGGCAGCGCCACTTACCACGTGGAGCGCGAAGGCGTGGAGTTCGATATCAAGAACGTGGTGGTGGCGGAGGTGCCGCTGGACCGGGCGGTCCTCTACCAATACCTGGTGGGAGCGGCGTACCTGGTGATCGGGCTGTTCGTGTATTTCCGCCGCGGCAGCGCGCAAAAGGCGCAGCACTTCTACGTGCTTTGCCTGGCGTCGTTTATCTTCCTGTGCTTCCACTTCACCGGCAAGCTCAATACCTTCGACACGGTGATTTCGCTGGGCAACCTGGCTGGGGGACTGGCCGCGCCCACGGTCTTTCTGCATTTCTGCCTGACTTTTCCGGAACCGCGAAGCTGGCTGCAGAAGCGGTTTCGGGTGGTGCTGCTCTACGTGCCGGCGGCGCTGGTGTTTCTGCTGTACATGGGGTTCTCTTCGGGCGCGTTGAAGATCTCGATACCGCTGCTCGAAGTGCGGTGGATGCTGGACCGCCTGTGGACGGTGTTCAGCACGGTGCCGTACATCCTGGGCGGATTTGCGCTGAGCCTGGAATACGGCAAGTCCGAGGACCCGATCGTGCGGCAGCAGCTCAAGTGGCTGCGCAACGGGACCTTCTGCGGCATCCTGCCCTACGCCTTCCTGTACGTGCTGCCATACTCCCTGGGACAGATTCCGGGCGGGTGGCAGAAGATGTCGGTGCTGTCCCTGCCGCTGATTCCGCTGACCCTGGCCTACGCCATCGTGCGCTACCGGCTGATGGACGTGGACATCATCTTCCGCCGCGGCTACGCGTACACGCTGGCCACCCTGTGCGTGCTGGCGGCGTCGTACGGAATCGTCTTTTCGCTGGGCGGCGTCGTGCAGCGATACTTCCGGGATCTGGGCACCTCGGGGGTGATGACGGTAATGCTGATCGGGGCATTCCTGTTCCAGCCGATCCGCAACTGGATGCAGGAGTGGCTCGACCGGCACTTTTACCGCGACCGCTACGACTACCGGCAAACGCTGGTGACGTTCGCGCGGGAGTTGAGCTCGGAAACCGACCTGGAGACCATGCTGGCATCGGTGGGCGACCGGCTGCTGGAGACACTGGGCATCAAACACCTGGCTTTTTTCCTGGCGGAAGAGAAGTTGGGCGAGGCGGAAGTCAAGTCGGGAGAGGCGGAAGTCAAGCCGGGTGAGCCGCAATTCCGCCTGAAAAAGTCCATGGGCAACAATCCGCGGCTGGCCGCCGTGAGCGAGGAACTGGACCTCGGTTTTCTGAACTGGAAACTGCCCGAAGGATACCTGTTCTTCGAGCGCACGCGGCACCAGTTGGACGCGGTTTCGCGGTCGTGGCCGGTATCGGTGCGGCGGACCATCGCGGATCTGGACTGCACGTATTACCTGCCCTGCACGGTGCGGGGGCGGACGATCGCCTACATGGGGATCAGCCGGACCGCCGACGGCGATTATCTTTCGAGCATCGACGTGGAACTTTTGCTCACGCTGGCCGGGTACGTGGGAATCGCCATCGAGAACGCGTCGCTCTACCGGTCGCTGCAGCGCAAGGTGGAGGAGTACGAGCGGCTCAAGGAATTCAGCGAGAACATCGTGGAATCGATCAACGTGGGCATCCTGGCGGCCGACCTGGAGGACCGCGTGGAGAGCTGGAACACGCAGATCGAGCATCTCAGCGGCGTGCCGCGCGACCAGGCGCTGGGGCGAAAGCTGGCGGAGCTGTTCCCCGCGGCGCTGACCGACCAGTTCGACCGCGTGCGCGGCGAAACCGGCATTCACCACATCTACAAGTTCGTCTTGAAGCCCGCGGGAGCGGTGAACGGCGGCAGCAACGGGAATGGACACCAGTTGCCGGCACGCTTCCGCGAAGCCACCCTGAACGTGGCGATTGCGCCGCTGGTTTCCAAGGACCAGCAGCAGATCGGAAGGCTGATCATCTTCGATGACGTGACCGACCGCGCCGAGCTGGAGCAGCGCCTGGTGCAGGCCGACAAGCTCTCGAGCATCGGCTTGCTGGCGGCGGGCGTGGCGCACGAGGTCAACACGCCGCTGGCGGTGATCTCGACCTACGCGCAGATGCTGGCCAAGCAGGTGGCGGACGACTCGCAGAAATCCATGATCCTGGATAAGATCGCCAAGCAGACGTTCCGGGCCAGCGAAATCGTGAACTCGCTGCTGAACTTCTCACGAACGTCGACCACTTCGTTCGGCAGCGTGAGCCTGAACCGCGTGATCCAGGAGACGCTCTCGCTCTTGGAGCACCAGCTTCAGAAGTCCGGCATTCAGATCAAGACCGAGATGGAGCCGGACCTGCCGCCGGTGTACGGGAATGCCGGCAAGCTGCAGCAGGTGTTTCTGAACCTGTTCCTGAACGCGCGCGATGCCATGTCGGCGGGCGGAGCGCTGGAAGTGCGCACCTGGGCGGAAGGCTCGCGAGTGAGGATCGAAGTGACCGATACGGGACACGGTATCGCGCCCGAGAATATCCATCGGATCTACGATCCGTTCTTCACTACCAAGGCCGCGCGCAAAGGCACGGGCCTCGGGCTCTCGGTGACCTACGGTATCGTTCAAGAGCATGGCGGCTCGATCGAAGTGTCCAACCGGCCGAGCGGGGGTGCGCGGTTCCGGCTGGAGCTTCCTTTGCCCAGGGCCGTCCCGGCGAAGCCTCTGAGTGTTCTTGAGAAGCCGGTGAACGCCGCTTGAAATGGTCGAAACCAAAGGTAGAATACTCGTCGTGGACGACGAGCTGGATATCCGCGAGGGCTTGGAACTCCTGCTGACCACGGAAGGTTATTCCGTGGATCTGGCCCAGAACGGCGCCGAAGGACTCCAGAAAATCGAGGCACGATCCTACGACCTCGTGCTGCTCGACCTGATGATGCCGGACCGCTCGGGCATGGACGTGCTCGGGGAGGTTCGCACGCGCGACCGCGAGACTCCCATCTTCATGATTACGGCCTACGGCTCGGTGGAGGCCGCGGTGGAGGCCCTCAAACTAGGGGCCAACGACTATTTCTCGAAGCCCTGGGACAACGAAAAGCTGATCATCGAGATCGACCGCATGATTGCGCGCCGGCGGTTGGAATACGAGAACACGCATCTGCGGCGCGCGCTCAAGCAGCGGTACAGCTTCCCCAACATCATCGGCAAGAGCGATCGCATGGTGCGCATGCTGGACCTGGTGAGCCAGGTGGCGTCCAGCCGCTCCACGATTCTGATCACCGGCGAGACGGGCACGGGCAAGGAGCTGGTGGCCAAAGCGATCCACGCCAACTCTCCGCGCGCGGACCACGTGTTCGTGGCGGTGAACAGCGGATCGCTGCCGCCCGAGTTGCTGGAATCGACGCTGTTCGGCCACGTGAAGGGCGCGTTCACCAGCGCGATCCAGTCGAAGAAAGGGTACTTTGAGGTGGCCGACCAGGGGACCATTTTCTTCGATGAGATCGGCACCCTGGGTCCGGAGACGCAGATCAAGATGCTGCGCGTGATTCAGGAGAAGGAGTTCACGCCGTTGGGCGCCACCGAGCCGATCAAGGTGGACGTGCGCATTCTGGCTGCCACCAACGCCGACCTGTTCCAACTGGTCAAGGAAGGCAAATTCCGCGAGGATTTGTATTACCGGCTGAACGTGATCAACATCGCGCTGCCGGCGCTGCGCGAGCGCAAAGAGGATATTCCGCCGCTGGCCGAGCACTTCTTCACCTACTACTGCCGCGAGAACAACAAATTCCTGGACTCGGCGGGCCGCTCGATTCTGCATTTCCAGCCGGAAGCGCTGCAGGTGCTGATGGAGCACAACTGGCCGGGCAACGTGCGCGAGCTGGAGAACGTGGTGGAGCGCGCCGTGGTGCTGGCCGCGGAACCGTCGGTTCCGGTGGACGTGCTGCCGGATGCGCTGCTGCAGGCCAACGGCATCCGGGTGAACCGGGGAGACGGCGCCCCGCTGCCGCAGGACGCGTCGCTATTCGAAATCGTCAACGACTACGAGCGGCGCATCATCATGGAGCGGCTGGAGCACAGCGGCTGGAGCCAGACCGAGGCCGCCGAGAGTTTGCACGTCCCGCTTTCCACGCTGAATCAGAAGATCAAGCGGCTGGATATCAAGATTCGGAAGAAGGGGGAAGGCTAACGGCCCTCACTTGGCTTCAAGCTTCTTCAGCATCTCGACCGCGTTGGAATTGTCCGGATTCAGCTCGAGCGACTTTCGGTAATAGGCGATGGCGAGCTCCTTCCCGCCCGTCATGTACGCCTCGGCCAAGCTGTCCCACGCGTTGGCCGACTTGGGATAGGCCGCGGCATTGAGCTGGAAGATGCGAATGGCCTCCGGGAATTTCTTCGCCCCCATCAGTTGGTAGCCCAGATCGTTCATGGGGCCTTCCTCGAGGGGCTGGCCCGCGCGGTACTGCTTCAGCGCTTCGTCGATGCCCTGGCTCAGAATGGCGGCGTAAAGCTTCATCCGCGGCGAATCGTAACGCTCGTAATGGATCCACGCGAAAGCGGGCTGGCTTTCGCCCATTGCCTCGGCGACGATGTCGGGAATGATCATCATACCGTTGGAGCTGTTGGTAAAGATCGCGACTGCGCGCTTCGCACTCGGCGAGGCGGCCACGAACGCTTTGAAATCGCCGTTGTCTCCCCAGTGCCAGAAGGACCGGCCGCCGGCTGTCTCCTCCAGGCCCAAGCCGAGCCCCCAGGAGATGGTATCCGAGGTCTTGGTGACCGGACGTCCGATGCAGTTGGAGCAACCGGCGTCGACCGGCGATTGAGGGGCCAGCATCAGGCGGGCGGTCTCGGTCTTGAGGCCGGTTCCGTTCATCACGGCGATCGCAAACCGGGCGTAATCCCGGGCCGTGGTGAGCAATGAGGATGCGGCCGAGGGGCCACCGCCGCCGTTGATGGGCGAGCCGCCCTCCCTCGGCTTGTACAACCGGGACGGCGCGCCGCCGCCGTTGTGCCCGGCGGCTGCCGCGGTTTCATACTTCTCTTGCCAGACGTAGCTGCTGTCGGTCATCCCCAGCGGAACGAACACGGTTTGCCTGACGAACGCTTCGAGCGGCTGCTCCGTGATTTTCTCCACGGCTTTCTGCAGGTACACGAAGCCTTCGCCCGAATAGCTGAATCGCTCGCCGGGAGTGAATTGGATGGTCAACGGCTTACCGCCTGGCCGCCAGTTCGGAAAGCCCGTTCGATGGGTCAGGACATGCCGGGCGGTGATGAGGTTGATGCGGTTGTCGTTCTCCACGTAGTTCGGAAGGTATCGGGATAAGGGCGTGTCGAGATCCAGCTTTCCCTGGTCGGCGAGTTGGAGCACGGCGTAGGCGAAAACCACCTTGCTGAGCGATGCGGCCTGGAACACGGTGCGATCGTCGACCCTCTCCCCGGTCTGGGTGCTCTTCACGCCAAACGATCCGACCCAGGCGATTTTGCCGCCATCGACGAGAGCGATGGAGAGGCCCGGAACGCCTGCCTGGCGCATCAGATCCGGAATCAGCTTCGACAGCTTATCGCCCGCGGCATTCTGAGCGGGAGCCGGCGTCAAGACTACCGCGCACACGATTACAGCACAGGCAGAGCAATAGCGCATGGAGATCCTCAGTGGTTGGACGCGGCGGTGGCTCAGGCGTTAGGGGCGGCTGCGCTGGTCCCGGTGCCGCCGGCTCCCTCGACGCCCTTGGGTATATACTGGAGCCGCAATCCACGAGGAGGACCACCATGAACGGTCAAACTCTACGTCGCAGTTTTCTGACCCGATCGATCGCCATCGCAGCTTCCGCTCTGGCCGTGAAGCCCGAAGCGGCGCTGGCCGCGGGAGAGGTGAAGCGGCGTCCCGGTACGAAGATCAAAATCGGTCTCAACTCGTACTCCTTCAACCGGCAGCTCTTGGCCGGGCAAATGACGCTGGACGACGTGATCGACTGGTGCGCGGCTCACAACGTGGACGGCGTCGATTTGACCGGCTACTACTTCCCGGGATATCCCAACGTTCCGGGCAACGAGTATCTTTACAATCTCAAGAAGAAGGCCTACCTGAACGGCGTTTCCATCAGCGGCACGGGCGTTCGCAACGACTTCACCCTGAGCGACGCTTCCAGCCGCAAGGGCCACATCGAGCTGGTCAAAGACTGGGTGGATGCCGGCGAGAAGATGGGCGCGTCCTTTGTGCGGGTGTTCTCCGGGCCCGCGATGCCCGCTGGCTCGACCTTCGAGAAAGTGCTGCAATACATGATTCCGGCCTTTCAGGAGTGCGCGGATTACGGCAAGAAGCACGGCGTGATCATCGGTCTGCAGCACCACGACGACTTCCTCAAGACCGCGGACCAGACCATTCAGGTAGTGAAGGCGGTCGATTCGGAATGGTTCAGTGTGGTTCTGGACGTGGGAAGCTTGCGGCAAGGCGACCCTTACCAGGAGATCGAAAAGCTACTTCCCTACGCGTGCACGTGGCAGATCAAGGAGACCGTCTACGTGGACGGGAAGGCGACGCCGATCGACCTGGGAAGAATCAGGGCGATCATCGATAAAGTCGGCTTTCGCGGGTTTCTGCCCTTCGAAGCGCTCGGGCAGGGCGACGCGAACGTGTCGGTTGCGGCTTTCCTCGAAAAGGTGCGGAAGGCGATGGCGTAGGGGTGCTCTCGCCGTGATGCAAAGCTGCGCTGCCGGAACATTCTTTCTGTTGTTTTTCCATGTCCTCACTCGCGCAAAATTACAAGGCGGAGCAGATATCGGACCACGGCGTCGCGATCGTGCGTCTCACGGACGCCGCGCACGGCGTGGAAGTCTCGATGGCGCCATCCATCGGCAATCGCGCCTACCAAATGAAAGTACACGGGAAGAATATTCTGTACTTTCCGTATGCCGATGTCTCCGAGCTTCAAAAGCGGCCCAGGCTCTGCGGGATTCCCCTCCTGGCGCCCTGGGCGGATCTGCTGAACGAACCAGGCTTCTGGGCCAACGGCAAGAAGTACCTGTTCAACATGGGGCTGGGCAACGTGCGAGGCAATATGCCGATCCACGGGCTGCTGACCAATTCTCCGTTCTGGCACGTGACCGAGGTGGCGGCGGACGAGCGGTCGGCGCACGTTTCGAGCCGCCTGGAGTTCTGGAAGTATCCCGACCTGGCGGCTCAATGGCCGTTCGCCCACGAGTACGAGATGACGTACAGGCTGGCCGATGGCGTCCTCGAAGTGAAGACCACGGTAACCAACTTGAGTGCGGAGGCCATGCCGCTGGTGCTCGGGTATCACTCGTTCTTCCAAATCCCGGACATCCCGCGCGACGAGTGGGTGGCGCACTATCCGGCTCGCGTGCATGTCATCGCGGATGAGCACAACATTCCCACCGGCGAAATGCGGCCGCTCGACCTGCCCAAT
>Ga0209517_10001225_pt1 | contig 39715 bp, 37 predicted proteins | sample PeaSoiMetSII2010_FD_187695 | JGI IMG/M metagenome (GOLD analysis project Ga0209517, IMG submission 187695) | Peat soil microbial communities from Weissenstadt, Germany - SII-2010 (SPAdes) (version 2) | ecosystem: Environmental > Terrestrial > Soil > Wetlands > Peat | place: Germany...
GCTTTTATGACGGCACTGTGGCAACCAAGTGTAGAGAAATGACCACTTACGACGCCGGCGGCCCGGTTTGGATGCCAATTCGGCTCAAAAACGGCACTTTTTACGACCGCACTGCGGCCCGTAACACCTCACCTGCGCCGTTCCCGAATCCCCATCGGGATACCGTCCTCCAGCCCAGGGTTGGATCGGCCAGGGTGCATGGGCGCCGATCCTACCCTGGGTGTCCGACAAAAACATCCCCAACGCTGAAAGCCGTTGCGCCTCAGAACGACGCGCCACCCGCTGCGGCCGGCACCCAGCATCCACCTTCGCTCGGGCTTGGTCATTACGGCCTCACCGGGTTCGGACCTATGGCAGGGGCTAAGACAAATGCCGGCTTGCCGACCCCGAGCATTTTGCTTTAACCGCCCCGTGCGAAGCTCGAGATCCACGCTTTTGGAGTCTTCCCGAATGTGTCGCGAAACAGAGTGACGAAGGCGCCTGGATGCTGATACCCAACTCGCGAGGACACTTCCTTTACCGAACATCCGCCCACAAGCAGCTCAATCGCCTTCATAAGCCGGGCTTGGCGTCGCCACGTCTCAAAGTTGGATCCGACTTCGCGCAGAAAAATTCTCTGGATTGTGCGGGTGCTCGCACCTGCGTCCTCACATAGCGCCCGGAAGGACCGGTTGTTGAAGGGCTCAGCCATGGCGGCGGTTGCAACCGCCGCCGCGCGACGGTCTTCCGGAATGGCCAGGCGAGTCGGCACACTCATCGCCGACTGAAGACTGGCCACGATCAACTTCCTGAGAGCAATGTGAAGTGATGCGCGTGAACGAAGCTGCCCCAGCCGCACGGTCTCAAGGATCAATTCCCGAAGAAGCGGCGTAACGTGCAGCACGACGCAATTATTTGTCATCTTTTCCGCCGTGCCAGGGCGAAGGTACAAAGTTCGCATGGAAACCGCGCCGCACATCCGAATCTTATGCTGCGTCCCCGCGGGGACCCAAAGCGCGAATTGCGGTGGGATCAGCCAAAAGCTCTGGCCCACCCGCACTTCCATGACGCCGCTCCTCGCGTAAAGGACCTGGTCCGACGCGTGGGCATGCTCCGGCACCAGGCACGCCGGGGGATAATCGTAAGCCAGGCTGGAGACCGTCACGCCGGGAGGAGGTTCTATCGGGTGTCGCATAAGAGGTATAATATGTCGCATCCTCGGTCTTGCGACGAGAGCGATTTTGCGGTGAAATGACTTCATGAATAATCAATCCGTTTTTGCAAATGCCAAGGCTGGGTGTTTCGTCTGTGTCACAGACCGAGACCGCGCAAAGAAATTCTATGGCGAAACTCTCGGGCTTCGCTTGAAGCACGAGGATAATTTTGCGACTGTTTTCGATTCGAACGGAACCACCCTTCGCGTGTCTCCCGCCAGAGATTTCAAGCCGCAGCCCTTCACTGTCCTCGGATGGGAAGTCGCGGACATCAAGGCAACTGTTCAGGCGTTAGCTGACGCCGGCATAAGTTTCGTTCGCGTCCCGGGCCTGCCGCAGGACGACCTGGGAATTTGGTCTCCAGCGCCCAGCATCTTTGTCGCCTGGTTCAAAGACCCCGACGGCAATATGCTGAGCGTCGCGCAACATTGAGATACAAATGCGTCGTCCACCTGGAAAATTGCCGCCGGAGGCCGGACGGGTTCTGGAATGTACTGACAAAATCATAAGACCGGAGGACTTCACCACAGAGACGCCGAGGGCACGGAGAACAGCGGGAGCTTTGTTTAACCGCAAAGAACCCAGCGCGGCAAAGCCGCAACCGAGTTTTCCAATTCACGCGCCTGGGTAAAGCAGCATGAAAAATTCATCGCAGCCTGCGAACAATTTGGACGATTGTAGTACAAAGATCACAAAGATGAGATTAAGAGGCGGGGCCACGGGGAAGACAGGATCATGGCGGGACAGAATCATGGGGCGGCAGACGAATGGGAGGTTTTTTAACCGCTAATCCTCGCTGATGGTCGCTAATCCGGCCGACTCGTTGACTCACTAATTCACTGATTCACAACTGTCTTACGGGCCAACGGCCCGCCTCATACCAGCGCAGGGGGGAGTCCGCGAAGCCGTGGGATCACAGCCCCAAGAAACCCTCCCTCAGCGCTGAAAGCGCGACTCCCCTAGGCCTTCCCGAATCCCATCGGGATTCCGTCCTCCAGCCCAGGGTAGGATCGGCCAGGGTGCATGGGCGCCGATCCTACCCTGGGTATCCGACAAAAACATCCTCAACCCTGAAAGCTGAAAGGCGTTGCGCCTCGGCACGACCGCGCCGCCCACTGCGCCCATCATCCGCCTTCGCTCCGACTTCCCTCTCAAACCCGTCCGACCCCGGCGCTCCCTCCCACCGGAACGCCGCCTTCGGGCGGCAGCTCCCCTTCGCGTCCCTTGGCGTCCCTTCGCGGTCGGCTCCTTTCGGCCCTCGGGAGAATTTAGCTCCAGCCTTTAGCCTTGACCCACGTCCCCGTCCTCACTGACCCACTAATTCACTGATTCATAACTGTCCCCTCGTCCCTCATCCTCCGGTCCCTCCTCGCTGCAGGAGCTAAGCCACGACGCAGAGGCTGGCGGCTTCCCGAGCGCCCGCCTCCGCCCACCCTAGGATCTGAGGCCTGCCTTGCCGCTCCCGGACCCGCCTCTCCACTTCACCGGAGTGGATGAAAACACCGCCACCCCGCGCACCGTGCTGCTCCAGGATCCGCCCCCAATCCGGCAACGGCTGCGTCACCTTGAACTCCGGCTTTAGTTGTCTTCTCCTCCTAAACATAGTGATTCCATAACCCAGCAACGGGTGAGTTTGGGCCCTTGCGCCTCCCAGGCACGGCCGATACGCTCCATAAACCAATGCCACACGCATGAAAAACATCCTGGAAGAAGCTCAAAAGAAGCTAATCGCTAAGGACCAACTCGAACGGTTTAGCCGCTACCTTGACGTCCAAAACGATCTCCTGGCGACTGGGAAGTCGCTAGTCTTTGCGCCAAAGCTCGAGGCGGTTCACGCACAGTACATCAGACTGGTTCGCCACGCGGAGGGCCTCTGGGAAGACGCCACGGTGCTTTTCCTACGCGAGCGATTTGCGACGGCTTTGGCGCTTTCCATCACCTGTCTTGAGGAAGTCGGGAAGATCAGCGTCGCTAGGTTCGAGTTGGCCCTGCATTGCGCCGCTGCTCAGATCCTTGAATCGCTACCGAAAACTTCCGCAGCATCCCGCCGCGGGAACCCGTTCTATTCGCACGCTCAGAAGCTGCTACTCGCCGCGGGCGCAGGGGCGCTCGTCAACTCCCGGCTGGACCGCATTCTGGGAATGCCTGCGGTGATTGCTTTCCTCGATGATGTCGAGTCGGGGAAGATAGAGCCGCTACGTCAGTCTTGCCTTTATAGTGACGCTGAAAATGGACAACTCCACTTGCCCTCTGAACGAATCCAACGGGACCAGGCGCGCTTCTATGCCGTCCTCTCAGGTGAGGTCCTGGCCGAGGTCGCCGGTTTCGAACCGGCGGAATGGGAGCGCCTCATTGCCAGGGTGCAGGAGTTTGAGAAGCAAATTGGACATGCGTATGAGTAGTCGGACCAAACCACGACCGCATTCAGCGCCGGTCTTCGCCGCGCTGTTAGTAGGCCACCGAGTCTGAGCCGAATGCTCGCGCAGGAGAGGAAGAACTATGGGAACTAATAAACAAAAAGACGATTCGGGTGAATTGCCCGGGCGCAAGCCAAGTGAGGAGGCATTCGCTGGAATGCCTAAGAAGATTACCCAATTGCTTGCAGCCGAATCTGATCGCGGTGTAATTCTCATCCTTTCGGCGTACCTTGAAGAGTTGCTGGGTCTTGTCATCAGGGCCAACTGCGTATCTGACCCGAGTGCGGATAATCTCTTCGATTGTAGGCGGCCTGCCGGAGATTTCGATTCCAAGATCGTGCTTTGCAGCGCCTTTGCCCTCATCAGCCAGGACGAAAGCCGTGCTTTGAACGAAATGCGAAAGGTTCGTAACCGCGCCGCACATTTCGACCGAAAAGGAGGACGCGGGTTTGATGTGCTTTTTGACTCGCCGCAAACCGCTGAACAAGTTGTACGCCTCCTCGGGGTTCTGAATTTGGGGCTGAGGTCACGTGACCGCGCAGGCATCCGTGATGCGTTCATTCTCTCCGGCCGCATGATCGCAATTCGATTGTGGATTCGGCTTCTCGAGTCGCGGCGTCCCATGCCTGTGAAGACCCTCAAGGAGCAAGCGAATATCTTCCGCGATCAGATGAAAGACACGCCTGTTGGACGAATAATTGCCGAAGCCGAGAGGCTGGCCCGTAATGGACAGCCCGGAAAGTTGTTCGAATTATTTCACCTAACATCAGAGAGCCTGAAGGCGGCGGTTGAGAAGCGCAAGGAGGCAGCGCTCCGTTGACTTGGGTGATCCGCCGGGCACGATTCCCAACGCAAAGGTCTCCGCTTGGATTTCCGAGAACTGGCACTGTTAGCCCAGCGGGAAGACCGTGAATCGTGCAACTGGGGCATACGCATGGCGGTCCCTGATTGTTTTTCCCACCATGGTTGCCCTCCCGTGGCTGCTGCTTTATTCGATTCAATTGCCACTTAATTTCTGCGTTTCGTGGTCCAAAGAGCTGTCACCCCCTCAACCGACCAAAAGGGAGCAGATCGCTTAGGATTTTTGCCTGGTGCCTTTCCACCGGCATGAGCGAGGTGATTGGACCAAGAAGCGTCGCAGAGATGATTGCGTCTGAGAAGGCCCTCTGGATTGGAAAACCGGGATGGAGCGCGTTAACGATACTAAGAACCGATCCGTTGACGACCTGATGACACTTTTAACGAGGAAGAATCACCCCGCCGTCGGGGCTAGCCGCAGAACTTGGAAAGCCTGCGACTAACCTGTGCCTCCACCTTCCGCATTGTGGCAAAGGAACGGCGCCGAACAGCAGCCACGTAAGAACGGAAATATGCCCCGTATCGTTCTGAGAGCGCGAACGGCACCGCAAAGTCTCCAAGCTCTCCTTGTGCTAAATAAGAAGCGCCAGTCCCTCTTTCCAAGAGAGCGGGTCCGAAGTCAAGGGCCATCAAACAACGGATGGCAAAAAGTAGACGGATACCCCTGATTGCGGTCCTTGGTCGTACGATCAATACACAATCCGAACCGAGAGCCCCACGGATGCCATCCGCGAGTCCGAATGATCGAGCGCAATGTCTGCTAACCCGCTTCACCACAACGTCGCCGGCACGGATTCGACGACCAATTGCACTAGCCCTGCTCGAAACAGGGTCTTCGCCGCTGCGCCAAAAACCGTCGCGGTAGTTTCCAGTATGCACTACAGCCTTCGATATGCCGGGCGTATGTTCAGTCCCTCGCCAAATGGTGGCCAAGGACCCTAGCGGCTGCCATCCAAGCGAACGGCGTTCCTTCAATCTCCTGATTTTCACCGCTGCGTTGTGGTACCCAAAATCTAGTCGCGGCGCACCCTCCTCAACCACCATTTCTTCCGGTTCAGCCAAGTCATGGTTCAGCAGGTGCGTTGTTTTCGCCCGGGTTCCCTTCTCGTAAACGACGAGGTAAATGCGGCTCTCTATTTTGGGAAAAGTAAACCGCGGCAGTTCATGAACGTGGCGGATTGTTCCACTTTCGGCCATAAGCTCCCGGACCCATGCCAAGCCTGGAGACGAGATCAACGAAGCCGGAAGAACCGCCAGAAACCGTCCTCCTGGCCTCAGCAGTGCAATTGCCCCGAGGACGAAGCCAGCCTCAACTGGACCGAGGCGTGGCAGCCCATCGCCGGCGAGTAACGCCTCAATTTCCCTCAAGGATTTCCATGCTCGACGGCGCGCTGCAAATGGAGGATTCATGACTATGCAATCGAACCGCGCTTCCCTATTGCGTTCCAGGAAAGCGCATACCCATTTCAGAAAGTCCGCGTTTATAATCTTGAGCCTCTTCCCCAGACCCAACTCGAACTTGTGCTTTAGCCGTTTGAGCGGTCTTGAGTCAGTGTCAATCGCAACGAGCTGGAGAGAAGAGGTTCTAGCACGCCGCAAAAAGGGCCTCAGAAGTATGCCGTTCCCGACCGAAGGATCCAAAATGCGCTCAATTCTTCGCGGGGCGTAGCTGGCAAGAGCGGACGCGATGGCAGGTGGTGTTTCGTGGCGGCGCATTGCAATCAAAATTGGATGTCAAATAAGTGCCAACCGCCAACGCTTCCGCTGCGCTTATCTTTTCTTTTTGGATTGTCGTACACTACCCCCGCATCAGAATGCTCACACGCGAACAACGCAGCCCCTATCCCATGCGGCTTCGTTCCCACCGGCACCATTAGGAGGCGCTCGCCTGTGTTGCACGAACGATAAATACGCTCGACAGCGTCGTAAGCCGACAGGGGATTTTGTGCACCGCAGAAACATATTCTTCCAGCCATTTGATTCCCCTTCAGAACTCTAAGATTATTTGCGAATGCGTCCATCTCCCAACCGGGTTGAAAAGCCGGAACGCCAAAAACAATAGAACACGCGGACGGCGAAACTCCAGTTTGCTCCAAGAACCTATTCATCCTTTGGCCTTCGAATCCGACAAAAAGAGCGACCTTTGTTCGGTCGGGTTTCAGAAGGCGGGCATTTCCTGGCACCGCTGCAAACTCACCCACCTCCTCAGAGAGTTCGAAATCGCGCCGATGCACGATCAGCGATTGCCGCGGCCTAAAATAATTCTCCGGCTCAAGGTACACCAAGGAGACGGTTGTCGAATTCAATTGCCTGAGCGCCCTGCAGCATAGTAGGATCTCAACGAAACCCAACGTGGTCGCCTCGATCAGAACATGCGACTTCTCCATTCTAGATAGAGCTTGCTCGACCTCTTCTGCGGAAAAAGACTCCGCATCCAGCCGGGCGTTTAGGGACTTCGGGTCATAAGAAAACAAATGGGAGCAATCAGCGTTGCTCTGAGCAAAGTCAACGGCGGCAGTTCCGCGATCATCGATAGCCTGTCCTAGAATCGCGTGACTCCAGCGACTGTAACTTAGCTCGGTTTTCGTCGCGCCCGCTTGCATGAGAATTTTCATTGCCTTTCCTCGTCGGCAAATCGCAAGAATGGAGTCAAACGCGGATCCTCGTCGATTTCCCATAGCTTTGAGAAGCGCTTTAGGAGCTTATTAGCGTCATCAAAGCTCCCATGAATCAAGGTTTGCAATTCTTCTCCACTCAGTCCAAGTTTTCTCTTTTTGCGGTACGTGATGTGAAAATATGGCGAATAAATCGGGTTGAGCACGTATTCGAAACTCACCGGCTGGTGATCGTTTTTCAATTTGGTTTCTTCAAACTCGAAGAGGACAGACCATTTCTCTGCCTCCCGTAAAAACCGCTTAGTCTCTTCGGTTAGCGGTGTTGAACCGCTCGTTATCGCAAAGTGTGATTGCTCCGGTTCGCTTTGGGTGGGCCGTCGATGGGCTAGGGCCAGAAGAGAGCCCAAGCGGAAGACGAAGGTGTGGAGCCGGTCTCCAAGCGCTCCGAACGCTGGGATCTCGTTCAGAAACGCTGTGCTCGTCTGGCGAGCGGCTTTCGCCTGCAACTCTGCCGGCACCGAAAGTGGGCTGCCACGCACCTCCCTGTACCGCTGAGCAAGCGAGACATGACACAATTCAAGAAAGTGCCGAAGATTCCCGTGAGCCAGCAGGCAAAAGGTGTCGAAGCCCGCGTAGAATGGACACGCGCTTGAATGAGACTCATAAAGCCAGAGCAAGCAACCAATGAAGTTATTCCGGATCCAACCGCCGTCGCCAGCAAACTTGCTTTCCTTATTCGTCTCTAGCAGGTCAAATTCCTGCGCAATTTCCTCCGGTGTTAATCTTTTCCGGTATAGGAGCGCTGGAATTATGATAGTGGCTTGCGGTTGCCCTGGCCGATAAAATCTGTTGGTTGGCAATTTCGTTCCTCGGACCTTCATGGCAATATCAACTCGCTCAAGAAGCTTTCTACTTAGCGCTGGATTGGCGAACACATGGGTCGCCAACTCGTCGTGACTGAGTCCTGGAAGCATCTCACGAATTTTGCGCAGGACACCGAGTTGATGGGGTTCTGCCTCGCGAAGCCGGATCTGGTCTGGATCGCGCAAAGCCCGGATGTCAAATGGAATGTCCTCATCTCCCGCCAGCGAAAGATTAAGGAAGAGCACCTCTGCTGCGAATAGTGGGAAATTGTTCTCCAACAAATAAGCATCGAGATCGTGCGTGCGGAAGTCAGCAATACCCTGAATCGACTCAGTTCCAACAGTATGCACCGTCTCAAAAGCGTGCCGCTTCATCGCGAGATTGAAGATAAGCGGCGATTCGCTGTGCTTTACGTACGTGTTCAGGATCCGCTGTTGGTATGCTAGCAGGTTTTCGAATTCATCGACATACACAAAGTACTGAGCTCGCTTCAGGCCTTGGAAAGCCGACCGGATGTGAGCTATAACGGCAGACAGAAACTGACCTCCGGGTAGAAATATAGGTTCTTTACACTTTCGGACGTTAGCCACCCACGATTCAAACTCCCAAAGTTTCGTTTCGAGCGCTAGAGCGAAATTGTCCAGGCCGCCAGAAAAGCTCGGATCAAACACAGAAAAACGGTCGAACTTTGCCTTGTCGAGCTCGGTCATGGTAAGCAAGGCAAACTTAGAATTAGCAACGTTCTTCAGGCTCTGTAGGATCTCGAAGCCCAAAACAAGGGCAAGAAAATGATTAAACGCAGAATGCCAAGTGTCACCGGGAAGCCCACGCTCATTCATGATCACGGCGAACTGCGTGTCAACGCGCCAATACAACCCGATGTGCTCTATGGCCGTGTCGGGGATAGTCTCGCGATGTAGCGAAAACGCGCTCTGGTGCGAAAGATAACGAAGCAGCATCGTTTTGCCGCATCCTCTCCCTCCGACGAACAAACGAGGCTTTCGCGCAGCACCCAAATCCAGCTTATCGAAAAAGAGCGGCACAACAAAATGCAACCAGACATCCATGCCCAGTTCTTCAGTGCGGTTTTTCGCAAAAATCGTGGTCAGCGAACCTTCTGAGAATTTCATGTTTTTATCGAGGTAGGAGTGGCTTCCAATTACGGCCTTCCGCCCACAGAATAGGCAGGCAGTTATCTGGAGTTGCGTGGTTGAACGCGTATGCGAGGGCCAGTTTCCCGTACCCGCGATTGGCCTCCGGCTTGATGGGAAATTGAACGCGGCCGACCAAATTATCGTAAAACGCACGAGCGGAGGCCGGGGTGTTGGTCTGGTCGTTGAACCAGTTGGATTGACTAGAGAAAAGGCTATATTTGTGGTCGATTACCTCAACAGCCACGACTCCTAACGTTGGAATTTCTTTTCGAACCTTTGCGATGCCATCTACGTGGGCAGTGAGCGGGGCATAAACTCCGTAACACCCCTCAAGATTCTTCAGCAATGAGAATTGATCGGCGAACTCGCAAAACTGGTCCCCGGTTCCCAAAAAGTCATCAATAAAAAGAAATTGCTTAATTCCAACCCTCTTGGCGGCTTCTATCTGCCACGGCCAAAGCATCCAAGCCTCATTGAGTCCGAGGCCCCGCCTGTAGAGGCGAGCCAGCAGCAGACCGCTTTTGGTCGGCGGATCTGTCAATTTGAGGACGGGGATGATCCTGATCTGCGGCGATGTCATCTGGAATGGCTCACGGAGCTTGTCCAACCAGGAAAGGCGGCTGTCTCCGTTTGGAGAAAAGCGGCGGACGAGGTCCGGGATATTACGCTGAAAAAGTTGCTCCATTAACGCGACAGTCTGTCGATCCGACCGGTATATCAACGCATCAAGCACGCAGGCTCCAAAGTAGCGCTCAGTGTCTGTCGCAAAGTTGCGCATCCATGTATCCAAACGCACGTGAGAAAGCTGCCCATCCCAAATACCAGAGTCGATGAGGTCCTTACAGCGTGCAAGGACAAGGTCGATAAACATTTCACCGTCCTTCGGAATTGCGAAGTTGCGCGCTTGCATTTGTTCCTGGCTGCTTGACTTACGCCACAGTTGGTCAGATTCGCGTCAGATGTGCTCCGAGTCAGACTCGTCCTTCACCGTGTAGCCCGATTCCTGCCGCTTGAAATTCACTTCGTTCTTCTTACAATAGGCCTGGAAGACGTCGTCGGCACTCATACCGGCCACCTGCGCAAGGCTGATGAGAAAATGAAACAGGTCCACAATTTCAACCCGTACGTTTTGCTCATCGTACTTCTGGTACTTCGCCCACCATTTCCAGGGAACGCTGTCGGTAAGCTCGGCAACCTCCTGACTGAGCGCACGACAGTAGTTCAAAATCCACTTCGTTTTGTCCTCCTGGCTCATGCCGCTTGTGTGTACGCCTATGCGCTCGTTCAGGGTCTCCTGCATTCGAAACAGCTCGCGAAGTTGATCGACTTCTTTCATGACGTTAGATTCCGCAACGGCACGGCAGAAGCAAGCCCAAAGAGGTACCCGGAACGAGCCACGCCGTCGCTGTTCCGAGAATCCCGATCTGGGCAGGAACCCCTCAAAAACACACGAAGGAATCAAGAGCCCCCCTACAGCGTTTCGCCCTCCCAAAGAGAGCCCTGTTGGTCCGAACGCGCGAACTTGAGCCAGAAGAAGAGATACCCTACCGCCCGGATTGTTAGCCGGGATTTCTGCCTTCGGACCGACCGCCATTCTTGGCGTTCTCCCGGACGGCCTCCAACTTGGCCGGGATTTTTGACTTGCCGCCCTTCCGGCCAATCGCCGGCAGATAGTACCCTCTACGCTCTACCGATGGACGAGAAGACGCGTGCCGGTGCGCATTTACAGCGGCGAACACCCATTTCAGCGGTCAGTCGGCCCCGCTGGGGTTCCCGCTTGCCCCGACGCTTTCTGGGCCTGCTGACTTTTGAGGTACTCCGTAACCGAGGGCAGGTTGATAAACTCGATGGCGGCAAGAATCTCGGCTTTTTCCGCCGGGTCCTCGGTGCGGTCTGCGATTTCGCGCAGCCGTGGGACGATGGAGCGATCCTCGAGTTGTGTCGCGTCTTCTAAGGCCGCTTTACGCGTTTCTCTATCGGTCGAATTCAGTCGGACTAGAATGGCGTCCGCCTCTGAAATAGATCCTGAGGCGGCCGGGGGATTGCTGGGAGGGGAGTGAGAGAATGCCGCGCTGGCGGGCTGGGGCTCCTTTGACCCGCTCTCGTGGTTGGTTTCGGCCACCGCTTGGGTAGCCGACACGACTTCCGGTCTTGAAGGTGGGGCGTCGCTACCGGGTGTCCGCAAACTCGTGGTGAGCCAGGCGATTAGGCCGGCCAACGTGATGCCCGCCAGAAGCACCGCTAGGACAACTTTGCGTCTCATGCTGCAACTGTTTAGGTGGTTTGGTTTTGCGGTCGCTGGGAGGTCCGGAGGGTATCGCACTCGCGGAGCCGTTCTCTCAACACCTCGGAGCGTCCCGGGGCACGCGGGCGAGAGAAAATTCAGGCACCCGAACTAGTGCTTCCCTTCCCCTTGCCAGAGATAGTTCCTGAGAAGACCGCCGTGCTGGCTCCGCTGCCCACGGTACCGGACCCCACCATCGTCGCCGAAAAGGAGACCGAGACGGTCTGCTCGCCGCTGGCGTTCATCGCGGTTGCTGAGAGCGTCTCTTTGCCCACTTCCCCGCCTGAGAAGGTGTTCCCATTGCCGTCGTCAAAGCTGATGGTGTTGTAATAAGTTTGTGTGTAGTTTTCCATTCCGGTCGCGGAGTCGGATTGGCCGCTCTGGACTGCGCCGGTGGTGGTCGACGAAAAGAGACCTGCTTGGGTGGCGTCGAGCAAGACGGTTTGATTATCCTTGGCCATGACCACAACGTCACCGGTGTCGCTCATCTCCGCCAAATAGGATCCACTGGGAAAAGTTGTCCCCTGGCTGGCGGCGATCAGCGCCAGGATGGCCGGCGCGGTCCACTTTACGGTGGTCGTCGTGGCCTTCTCCACCGGAGAGCCTACGTTGTCCAGCGCCTGCACCGTGGATGTTATGGTGAAGGTCAGCTTGACTGGAAAGCCCTGCGCTGACGCGCTCCCTATTGAAAGGGCTGTGAGTCCGATCGCCATTAGGGTGAGTATGAGGTTCCTTTTCATGTTCTGTTTGCTGTTTGTTGGTTTTGTGTGCGGCTGCCAACTGCTCCCTCGTTACCAAAAATCACGTCGGAAGTCAAGCGATCAAGTTCCCTTTTAATTTCGCACTCGGAAAGAATTGTGATTGTCGGGCTGCAGGACCTGGGAGATCATCACACCGATATGTCAGGCGACCTGGAGAAAGCCACGGTGGCCAGTACGACACCGCCCCGGAGAGGGGTTCATAACGTCGTCCTCTTCGGCGCGGGAGCCTCGTTCGATGCGGGGATCCCTCTTCTGAATTCTTTTGTGGACAAGATGTGGGAGTACGCCATAAGGGGCAAGGCGAGGGGCGTGGCACTATCCTCGGCAGATCAAGAGCTGCTTTCCAGGGCCAATGACATCCGCCTGGAGCTTGAGCGTTTCAATAGCCGGGCCTATTTTGATGGGCGGAATCTTGAGAACATCCTTAGCCTGCTGGCGTTCGAAGCCCTGGCAGGCGAATCGAGCGCGCAGAAATATGAGGCCCTTGTTAGAGCCGTGGGCCGTACGATCGAACTTTCCTGCGAGATTCCGCATGAGCAAAAGCCGACGCCGGCGATCGACGCAGCTCATAACTATAGATTGTTCTGGATCGCCCTCTTAGGCGGCCACCTCCGTGGCACCTTTCCGGCCCTGATTACATTCAATTATGACCTTGTGTTCGAACGGACTCTGTGGCGGTTTTTCCATTTACTGCGTGAGGGCAGTGCGAAGCCCAATGTGAAGTCTTGTCGCCTCAACTATTCATTTGGCCAAAACTCGTGTGCGTTCAAGATGGTCGATTACACGGTGAACCTAGAGGCGGCGCGGCATGGTTTTGAGGCACAGGCCGGCTTCAAGGCCGAGGTCATCTGCGACCGTACCGCGCCAGTCGAGGTCGAAATCCCATACCTCAAACTCCATGGCTCTTTAAACTGGCACCGCAATCGGCCAGAGGGCTGGCCGACGAGCCTTCCCATGGAGGCGGTTGATAACCCTTTAATTCTTCCGCCCGTCTTTAACAAAATGGACGCGAAAACCGTCGATGGGATATGGAAGACCGCGCTGGACTGCCTGAGGGAAGCGAAACACATCATCATCGTGGGGTACAGCCTCCCGAGGACCGACATTTATATGCAGTATTTTTTGAAGGCCGCAGTTGGGCCAAACAGCAACCTCCAAAATATCTTTGTCTTCGACCCCCTCCTTTTTCAGGACGGCAACGACTCGCTCGAAATGCAGAAGCGCTACAAGGAATGCTTCGCCCCTCAGTTCACGAACCGAATCTCCTTTAGGCCTCTGGCGAACTACTCACCAGGCCCGGCCCATAACGGCACTTTCTTCCACTTCGTCCACGCTCTGGAGAGGGCCCCGGATGCTCTGCTTTTTAGCCCGTGAAACGGAAGCAAGGGCCTAACATTTCGCCGCTCTGCTATCGGCTTATGTCGGGGAATGCCAACGACAACGGCACCCGTCGAAAAGTTGGCTGTCCGTTCGATGCGGGACGTTTCGTACGGACCCACCAACAGGTGCATGAAACGGCCTGGTGAAAAATGACTCTGCTTCTTGGCGTGGACCTGAGTCGTTGCTTCGGAACGTGTCCACGCCTCGGTTCCCTGTTTTTCGGGTTGGCTGTGCGGGGCGATGGCCCGCACAGCCAACCCGAAAAACAGGGAGGAATATTTATTTTGGTTCGTTTACCCAGGGCTGCCTTCCGCTCATGCGAGCATGAGCGGGGCGCCCTGGGCTATTATCGTTGCGCCCTTCCAGGGCTTTTAGTTTTGCGCGCTGAGGGCGCGGAGAGAAGGAGGAAGGAGATGGATGGTCCCATTAGCGCTCATTAGCGAGGATTAGATTAGTGGTTAAAAAATCTTCCCCCGCGCCTTTGCGATCTTCGTGATCTTCTCCGCGATGGATGAAACGATCGGGGTGCGAAGCGGCTGGCTGGGGTTCCGGGCGTCCTTGGCGCGCTCGAAAGCGGCAGCAAGCTGCACGCACTTCCGCCTTCGCCGAGCTACGGCGGGACAGGCCGTACGCTTCGCGAATTACGGCCGGGACGGCGAAGGCGGCTCCGGGCCGGCGCCTTACCATTGCGCCTTGAAACCGGAACCGCGAAGCAGTGGATCCCGATCTCTCATGATTTTGTCCCCAATGATTTTGTCTTTCCCCCTTCACGGTCTCCATCTTTTTGCCAGTTCATCTTCTTGCCAAAGCTCCCTTCCCTCTCCCCCATGGTCATATTTCTGTCACCTAATTTTTCTGTCAACATCCCCTGCCCTTCCGGCTCCCTTCCGTGTATTCCGTGGTTAAAAAGTTCGGTTGTTGTTCGAGCGCGTTAACGAGACCGGGGCTTATCAAACGTCGCTACGCGACTCGACGGGTTTTTGGGTGCGTTCCGTGGACTGGAAGTCCACGGCTAACCTCAGAGCACCACTCCGTGGTGGGTCTCTCGCGGGCGTTGTGACGACGGGTGTGCTTAAGGGGGCGCATGTTGTGAGCGGACGAGAGTTGTCTGGCACCCCGCCCGGGGTGCGATTCCAGTTTTGAGGCTACCGGAGGTCTTCGCTGGGCTACGACCTCCGGCTACTTTTTGCCAACCCTCCGGGTTGGGCCGCACCGCCACCCCGATCTCCCATGATTTTGTCCCCGATGATTTTGTCTTTCCCCGTTCCCTGTTCTCCCACTAGCGGTTATCAGCGAGGATTAACGGTTTAAACAACTCTGGCCCCTTCCGTGCATTCCGTGCCGTGTTCTCGGCCCTTGACCGTAAGCACCGGGCCCAGGTGTTGCAAATGAAAATCAGGCGCTGGGGAGGATTTCTGCGCGCAGATCCAGCAGGCCATTTGCGTGTTCCGGAAAATAGTTGGTTGCGCACGTGGGACAAATTGCATGGCTGAATTGAGCCTCGGAATGCATGGAGACGAAGGATTCGACGGATTTCCAGTAGCCCTTGTCATCACGAACCTGCTTGCACCACGCACAGATGGGGAGCAAGCCACTCAACACCTTGACTTTCGCCAGCGCTTCCTGCAACTGACCGATCAGCCGTTCGCGCTCCCCTTCCACCCGTTTCCGCTGGGTAATATCCTCCTTGACGGCGACAAAATGGGTAACGTGTCCCGCCTCGTCCTGGATTGCGGAGATGGAGGCCAACTCCCAGTACGGTTCACCACTTTTCTTTATATTGTGGAACTCGCCCCGCCATTCCTGACCTGCCAGTATGGTTTCCCAAAGCTCATGATACGTTTCCGGCGGCATATGGCCGGATTTGAGGATCCGAGGGTTCTGGCCGCAAACCTCCTCGGCTGTGTAGCCCGAAGCCTCGCAGAACTTTGGATTGACATATTCAATGGTGCCATGCACGTCCGTCATGATGACGGATACCGGGCTCTGCTCGACGGCGCGCGACAGCTTGCGCAATTGCTGCGACGACGACATGCGACTCTTATGGATTTGAGAAGTCATCTTTATAATTAAACCGGGGGCCCCTGGCTAGGCAATGGGAGAAAGGCCCGTTCCTTTGTAATCCGCAGCCTACAAAGTCATGTCGGAGATCACTTGGGAGGAAACCGAGGGGCCGGCCGCTTTTCGACCAGGCGATGCTCCAGCGCGTAATGGACCAGGTCCACGTCGTTTTGGAGACGGAGCTTTTGCAAAAGACGCGCGTGGAACGTGCGAATAGTCTTCACGCTTAAGGATAGTTCGTCGGCGATTTGCTTGAGGGATCGGCCCGCGACCACCGAGTGGAGGACCTGGAATTCCCGGTCTGAAAGTTTTTCATGCAGCGCCTGGCCGCCGCGGCCGGCCTCGGTGGCCAATTGTTCCGCCAGTGTCGCGCTCACGTATCTGCCGCCTCCCAGGATTTTGCGCACTGCTTGCACGAGGTGCTCCGGGGCGGTCTGCTTGTCAAGATAGCCGCTGGCACCGGCTCGCAACACGCGCACCGCCAACTCTTCTTCCGGGGCGCTGCTGAGCACCAGCACCGGGAGCAAGGGATGGTTTTGGCGAACATCCTGCAGGACCTCAAGGCCCCCGCCATCCGGCATGAAGAGATCCAGTAGGAGTAGATCCCAGCGCCGCTGCCGAAGCGATTCCAGCGTCTCCGGAATCGTGGCTGATCCGCAAAACTCCGTTTGAGGGAACTCCTCGGCCAGGATTTGTTTCAATCCTTCCCGTACGACCGCGTGATCATCGGCGATCAAGATTCGGACCATAACTTGGCGTCCGGTTTGCCAATCGAGGCGATCGGGATGCGCACCTCGACAGTAGTTCCGCCTCCAGCCTGAGGCCTAATCTCGCATCGACCTGTCAGCAGGGACGCCCTTTCCCGCATGCCAAGCAGACCCATCGAGTGAGGATCTTTGAGTTCACTCGGCTGAACGCCTCGACCGTTGTCTGCGACGGTCAAAATAATCTCGTCGGCTTCCCGCCACAGATGGATTTCGACCTTGGTAGCCTGGGCGTGTCGGGCGACGTTCGTTAAACTCTCCTGCAAGATACGAAACAAGGCCGTCGAGCTGTTCCGGTCGATCGCCAGGTCCTGACTCGGCACGCTCGCCTCGCAGTGGACGCGCGTTCGCCTTTGGAAATCCCCGGCGACCCATTCGATGGCGGCACACATTCCGAGGCTGTCCAGAACCACGGGCCGCAGTTCCGAGGCGATCCTCCGCACCGACTGGCTCGCCAGGTCCGTCAGATTCATCAGCGCGCCGACTTTGTCCTGGAGGATCTTTTGCTTCTTGGTCCCGATGCGCGCGGCCAGGGCGCGAAGCTGTTCGCGCGAGGTCCGCAATTCTTCCTCGGCCCGTTTGCCCTCGGTTATGTCGCGCACCATTGCCAAATAGCAGCGCTCCCCTTTCAGGTCAAAACAGCCGAACCTGACCTCCACCGGGAAGGTGGAACCGTCCTTACGCCGATGGTTTCCCCGCCGGGAGGAGGGCTGGCCAGGGTTGAGCTGGCGCCAAGCGGCTTGGGCTTGGGCCAGGTCGAAGTCGGTTTCCACGTCCAAGATCCCCAAGCTCAACAGCTCTTCGCGGCGGTAGCCCAGACTAACGCATGCCTGCCGATTGACCTCGATGATTCGCCCCGAAAAGTCATGCACAAACATAGCGTCGGCCGCCTGCTCGACATAGGCTCGGAATCGATCCTCGCTCACGCGCAACACTTCTTCAGCTTGCTTGCGTTGAGTGATGTCTTCGCTGAGAATAATAATGCCGTCGATCTCGTTGCTGCTGCCTCGCCAGGGGAGGACTTCCCACTTCAGCCAGGCCACCGTTCCGTCAGCGCGAACGAAGCGGTCTTCCTCAGACCGTTCGGCTGCGCCGCCCAAGCATCGATTATGGACCTGCTTCCACTGTTCCCCAATCTCGGGGAAAACGCTGTAGTGCGAAAGCCCCGTCAGGTCGCCGCTCAACTTATAGTCCTGTTGCCAGCGTTTGCTTGCCGCGAGGTAACACATTCGGGCGTCGAATATGGCGATGGCGGCGGGCGCGGAGTCGAAAAAGAGCCTCAATCGCTGTTCGCTTTGGCGCAAGGCCTCTTCTACCCGCCTGCGCTCGGTGATGTCACGAAGAATGACCGTGAAAAGCCTCTCGCCATGGACTTCAACCTGAGAAATCGAGGCCTCGATCGGGAATTCCTCACCGTTGGCCCGCAATCCGCTGATCGCGCTTAACCCTCCCATGCGCCGGCTGGTCACCCCGGTTTTAGCGAAATGCTCCACGTGGCTGACATGCCCTTCGCGAAACCTGGCAGGAATAAATCGGTTAATGCTCTCCCCCACGGTTTCCCCAGCCGATACTCCAAACATTTTTTCTGCGGCCGGATTGAAGAGAACAATCCGTTGCTGGCTATCAGTGGTGATGATCGCATCCATTGCCGCGGAAATGATCCCGTTGAAGCGATCCCGGCTTCTGGCTAGCAGCTCCTCGACCTGCTTGCGCTCGGTGATGTCGCGGGTGAGGTTCGAAAAGCCACGCAGCCGGCCCTGCTCGTCCCGCAGCGCGGTGATGAGCACGCTGGCCCGGAACCGCGAGCCGTCTTTGCACACGCGGTCGCCCTCCTCTTCGTGGCGGCCTTTGGACCGGGCCACTCCGAGTTCTCGCGCCGGCCTTCCCGCGGCCACATCCGCGGGCGTGTAGAGGACGGAAAAGTGTTGGCCGACGATCTCATTAGATTCATATCCCTTGAGCCGACGCGCGCCCTCGTTCCACGTGGTGATGTGGCCGTTAGGGTCGAGCATGAACAGGGCGCAGTCTTTCGTTCCGTCCACGAATAACCCCAGCCGCTCCTCGCTCTCACGGAGCGCCGCTGTTCGCTCCGCCACCTGCCGTTCGAGCGCCTCGTTTGCTTCCTTGAGCGCCGCCTCAGCTCGCCTTCGCTCAGGAGTGTCCATGCCCATACATACCCCCGATCATCGGCGGACAATTGGCATGGCAATCGAGACGATCAACATCATTTTCACCTTTACGCTAGCGCGAGATACCTCGCTTTGGGGGGATCTGAGCCCCTTCCCCAACTCCTGTTTACCAACGAGGGCAGAACGTGTAAAGCGGAATCGCCGGCTAGGATCTAGGCCGAATCTTTCCCCTCTTCCCATGATTCTGTCCCGCCATGATCCTGTCTTCCCCACCTCAGATCAGATTCCCGCTTTTAATCTGTCGAACGGGCAGGTAGGTTCGAACGAACAAACCTCAAGCAGACGTGCCTTCGCCTCAAAATCGGGAAGAAATGCTGGTGGCTGCCGCGCTGGAAATGCCGGTGGAAAAGCGCCCGGCATTGCTCGATGCCGTATGCCTTGGCGACCCGGCCCTTCGCCAACGGCTGGAGTCCCTGCTGGCCGCCCAGCAAAAAACTGACCCATCGCCGACACCGGCGGCGCCTACAGTTGCGGCGACCCTCAAACTCGGTCCCCCCGATGCACCTGACGAAGCCATCGGGACAACGATCAGGCGCTACAAATTGCTGGAAATAGTCGGCGAAGGCGGCTGCGGTGTGGTCTATGTCGCCGAACAAACCCAGCCGGTGCGCCGCCGCGTCGCCCTCAAAGTCATCAAGCTCGGGATGGACACCAAGCAGGTCGTCGCGCGGTTCGAGGCGGAACGGCAGGCACTGGCCATGATGGACCATCCCAACATTGCCAAGGTGCTCGATGGCGGGAGCACGGAGAGCGGCCGGCCCTATTTCGTCATGGAGTTGGTGCGGGGCATCCGCATCACCGATTATTGCGACCAAAATCATCTCACCACCCAGGAACGGCTCGACCTGTTCATCAAAGTCTGCCACGCCATCCAGCACGCGCACCAGAAGGGCATCATCCACCGCGACATCAAGCCGTCGAATATCCTCGTCACGCTGCACGACGGCGTGCCGGTGCCCAAAGTGATTGATTTCGGCATCGCCAAGGCGACGGAAGGCCGGCTAACCGACGCGACGGTTTATACGCAGTTGAACCAGTTCATCGGCACGCCGGCCTATATGTCGCCGGAACAGGCGGAGATGAGCGGGCTGGACATTGATACCCGCAGCGACATTTACAGTCTCGGCGTTTTGCTCTACGAACTGCTGGCCGGCAGCACGCCGTTTGATGCCACGGAATTGATGTCCCAAGGCATCGACGCGATGCGCAAGAGGATTCGCGAGACCGAACCGCCGCGACCCAGCACGCGCTTCGCGACGCTCAAGGGCCAGGAGTTGACGACCACGGCCAAACGGCGTTCCGCCGACAAATCGAAACTGATGCATCAGCTCCAGGGTGATCTCGACTGGATCGTGATGAAGTGTCTGGAGAAGGACCGGACGCGCCGTTACGAAACGGCCAACGGGCTGGCGGCGGATTTGAAGCGCCATTTGAATAATGAACCGGTCACGGCTCGTCCGCCCAGCCGCCTTTATGAGCTCCAGAAGAGCATTCGACGGCACAAGGTTGGTTTTGCGGCCGCCGCGGCAATTATCATCATCCTGGCGATTGGCATTGCGGCCAGCGTGGATCAGGCCGTGCGGGCGCAACACGAAACGGCTCGGGCCAGGTCGGCGGAGCAGCGCGCCGTGGCCGCGTTCGACCAACTGCGCGCGACCGCTCCCGCCTTTGCCGATCAAGCCCGCTCACTCGCAGCGACCGAGCGTTTCGACGACGCTATCGAAAAGCTCAACTACGCTGTGAAGCTGCGGCCCGACGTGGCGGATTATCTGCTGGCGAAAGGTGATCTGCTCCAATGTCAATTCAAACTCGTGGAGGCGGCCGCCGCATATCGCGCCGCGCTCCGCGTGCAGCCCGGCCTCGCCCGCGCCGAGGCGTCGGCAAAGCTCTGCGATGAGCTGCTCGCGGCCAAGCCCAACGACCAGGGCAAGCTCGCTCGTGAAAGCCTCGCCAAGCTCCTCCTCGTGATGCAACAGCAGCAGCGCCCGGCAGCGGAGCTGATGCCCGTGGCGCGGCTGCTCGGCAAGGAGAAGGAGCTCCTCCTCGACTACTGGCTGGCGCGGCTCAAAGACCTCCCGATTTCCGCCGACTACCCGCTCGCCAAGCGCCTCACTGTCCGCGACGACGGCCGGCTCGCGCTCGACCTCAGCGGCACGAAGGTCACCGACCTCTCACCGCTGGCCGGTGCGCCGCTCGCCGCGCTGGACGTTTCGAAATCCAAAGACCTGACCGATCTTTCCCCCTTGCGCGGGCTCGATTTGATCGAGCTCAACCTCAGCGCGACGAGCGTGGCGGACCTCACCCCGCTGCGCGAGATGCGCAATTTAGAAAAGCTGAACTTGTCCGGAACGAAGGTGACCGACCTTGCCCCGCTGCATGCGTTGCGGCTGGATGACCTGGATCTGGACGAGACGAGAACCTTCGAAATCTCCGCGTTGCGCGGAATGAACCTGAAGAAACTGAGCCTTCGGGATACCCGCGTGGCTGACCTGTCGCCGCTCGCTGGAATGCCGCTTACTTTTCTTGACGCCACTTCGATTCCCGCCGGCGATTACGCTCCACTGGCCGGCGCACCGCTGGAGGAGTGCATCATTCAAAATTCGCCCATGCGCGATCTTTCGTTCCTCCGGGACTCGCCCGTGAAAGAGTTGGTGCTTTTCAACTGCAACGAGGCGCGCGGATTTGAGGTGCTTGCCGGGTTGAAGTCACTCGATCTGCTGATTCTGCCGCAGAGTTTTCGCGGCCTGCCGGCGGAGGAACTGGCCGCCATCGGCGCGCTTCGCACTCATCCAACGCTGAGGAACATTCAGACGGAATACCGGTCCGGTGGTGGGTGGGTTATCAACACAACCCAGTCGAAGGACGTCTTCTGGCGGGAATGGGACCGCGAGCAGGGTATCGTCGAGCCTCTGAGCAAGAAGGGGGTGAAGTTCTCCCTCACAAAGCTGCCCGACGGCACCTATTATGTGAATCTCGACAACTCGGAGATTCGCGACCTGGCCATCCTGAGCAATGCACCCATCAGCCAACTCTCGATCAGTCATACCGCGGTCGCGGATCTAAAGCCGCTGCGCGGCATGGCCCTCAAGAAGCTCTGGTTATTCGGGACCAAGGTCACCGACCTCAGCCCGCTGGAGGGCATGCCGATCGATACCTTGAATCTGGGCGGAACCAAAGTCTCTGACCTTTCGGCTTTGCGCGGCATGCCGCTGGTTGAACTCTCGTTCCTTACCTGCCCTGAGGTCATCGACTTCTCGCCGCTCGCGGGTGTCACCACGCTCAAGCTTCTCACTCTTCCGGCGCAGGCAAGGAACTTCGATTTCCTCCGGGCACTCCCCCGGTTGGAACGCATTGGCTACGGGCAGGATACGGACAACGGATACCGCCCCGACAAGACCGCTGCGGAGTTCTGGGCGGACTACGACGCAAAGAAGAAATAGGAAAGGAAGATCATTTGCCCCCGATGATTTTGTCTTTTCCCTTTCACGGTCCCCCGTTAGCGGTTATCAGCGAGGATTAGCGGTTAAAAAAATCCCCTCCCCTTCCGTTTATTCAGTGTATTCCGTGGTCGAAAACTTCCGGTTGCTGCCGGATTTTTCCCCCATGATTCTGTCCCGCCATGATTCTGTCTCTTCCCCTTCCAGGACTTTTAATTTTGCGCGCTGAGAGCGCGGAGAGAATGAGGAAGGAGATGGATGGTCCCATTAGCGCTGGCTTACTCGAAGATTAGCGGTTAAAAAACCCCCCCACCCTTTTTCCCATTCGTCTGCCCGTCATCCGTCTGCCCCTTCTTTTAGACCCTCCGCTTTGTGATCTCGGTGCCTCTGTGGTTAAAAATCCCTTCCCCATCCGTGTGATGCGTGTAATCCGTGGTTAAAAAAATTCCTGTCTCCATGATTTTAGTCGTGCAGTTAGTGCGGCGCGCACGGAGTGACGCGCCCTACCTGAAAACTGGATTCGCGTCAATTCGCGGTTAAGGATCAGCGGTTAAAAAAATCCCCTCCCCTGCCGTGTATTCCGTGTATTCCGTGGTCTGATATTCTCCCTTCCCGTTCCCGCTGGACAACTTTGGTTCGGTGTGACGTAATCTACCGGGCCCAAAAATCGAAGCTTTGGGCCGTAAAAATCTATTCTACATATATGTTCGAACCTGGCCTTTCCCGTCTTCGCCCCAGCGCGCCCTGGCTCGCCGGTTTGAGCCTGGCGCTCTTGTCCGCGACGCTGGCCCAGGCAAAGCCTCAGATTACGGCTGTGCCCTCCGGCAATCAGGGTTTCGATGTCTATGCCGATGGCGCGTTGGTGGCGCCGCTCCGTTTGGCGGCCAATGGCGCCATTCTGGCCGATAGCGTGGTGAGCAATGCCGCCGGCATTACCCTTTCTGGCCTCCGAGCCAAAGACTCGCTGGCCGTCACGTTCGCCGCCGACGATTTTGTCAGCATTAGCGTGCCCGCGCCACCCGTGGCGACGAACGCTCCCACCGGTTGGCAGCCCATCGTGCGGTTCAAGCTGACTCCCACCAACTTCAACACCAACCACTGGCTGGCGTTATTCCCGGACGGTCCGGCGCCGTTCCACTTCCTGGTTTGTTCGATGCCCACGGCCCAGGTCTGGCACCAGCGCGGTTGGCTCAATGCCACACCTTTTGCCGATCCTTTCCCGCTCTTGCAAGATGTGCACACGGGTTCGCCCGAAATCTCCTGCCTCTGGAATCGGAACTGGAGCTATATCTGTCCGGTGGGCGGTCATCCCATCCCCATGATCGGCCTGTGGGACCCGGCAGCCAATCTTTACGTCGGTTACGATTTCCAGGGCGCCAGAGCCAGCGACCAGTCCGAACGGTACATCGCCACCGCCTATTGTTGGAGCCAGGCCGGCCTGACTAACTTCATCGCCCTGGCCTATCCCTACGGCGGCCTGCGCTACGGCGAACAGGTCTATCCCCAAGGCGGCGAGGTGCTCGCCTCCTGGTTCAATCTTCAAATCGACACCGACCTTGCCCCCACGGAAGACCCCAATGAACGTTTTCAAACCCGCCTCTTCTCCCAATACACCAACTCCCTGCCGCAGGTTCCGGCGATGAATGATTTGTTATGGATTCCCGGTCAGTCCCGGCTGGGCGATTTCTCCGGACCTATTGGCCTCGGCCTCTATGGCCCGGGCGGTGAGACGACTTTTTACCCGTCGAACACGCTGCTCTTGCAGAGCTGGGAAGGGCATATCGAGATGCCCATCGACACCGCGGCGCGCCAGGGTGACCTGGCGACCTTAAACTACGGCCGGGGCCAGCTCGAATCGTTGCTCACCAACTACGCGAGCAGTTTTAGCGTCGGCGGTGATTCCTGCCTTTATTGGCAGAAACCTTTGACCGGCGCCTGGCTGACCAACTGGGGCGGGCCGGCGGTGACGACCTTGCACAATTCCGAAGGCTGGTTCCCGGCCCGCGTGCTCGTCGAGTTGTATCGTTATGACCGCACCCATAACCAGGTCAAACCCTCTTACTTGCCCGCGATTGACGGCCTGTTCAACTGGGCGAAACACTTCGTTTGGAGCCGGAATGAATTTGCTGATGTTCCTTCCTCGCCCTTTGCCATCGGCACCACGCTCTGTTCGGCGTTTCTGCTGGATTACTATTTCACCTTCCGCGGCGATGCCCAGCGCGGCGCCAACGCAACGCTGGCGTTGCACATGGCCGATACCATTACCTGGCGTTACGTGCATCCCTGGGCGATGGACTCCGACCACTTCGACGGGGCGTTGGATAGCTCCTTCCTGGTCGAGCCAAATAGCGGGCGCGACTGGGCCGGCCTGGGCTGCGCCAATGAAGTGAATTGGACCATCGACTCGCTCACGCAGGTCTATGTCCATACCGGCGATCCGCGCATGCGCTATTACCTGCGCGGCATCCTCCAGCGCTGGCCGGTGCTTTACCAGCCCAATTACGAGGATTCTCTGGCCCAATACAACAGCAGCGAGGCGCTGACCGAAGGGCTCGGCCTCTTCGACGGCTCCGGACCCGGGCGCGGGTTGCGGTACCCATACGGCTTCTCTCCCTCGCTGCCGCTCAACGAGCCGGTTGGCAACTCGACCATGCGCGTCGTCGCCGGCGCCCAGGCCTGCATCGCCTTCAACAAGAACGGGACCAGCTCCGATGTCGCAGATTACCGCACCGGCGGCGACGGCTCGTGCAGTTTCAGGATTGTCTCGACCAGGTCCGGCGTATTCGATGTCTCTTTTTCCTATCCGTTCGTCGATATCTCGGGCTTGACCGTGACCCGGGTCCGAAACGGACTTACCAATGTTCTCGGGAGTGGCCAGGTCACTCGTCCGTTGCAATCCCCGAGCTCGTTTTATCTCTCCCAATTGCAGAACGGGGACATCCTCACCATCGGACCGGTGCCGACCAATGCCCCCATCATTAACTTCGATGCGTCCCTGGTTTACACCGGAACTAATCTCACGCGCTCGACCAACGGGTTGTTCACGACTGTGCCGCTGCCGGGGAACAGCAATCTCGTCCAGGACTGGAATAATCTGAGTTCGTTTGCCGGAATCGTTCCCGGCACGTACTGGAACTACGGCATTCCCCTCCAGCAAGGATTGCAGGCGCTGACAAATGTCGCGGCGGTCAGCGCGCCCGGGGCCAGCGTGCTTTTGCTGAGTTATGCCCCGCCCGTGCCCGAGACCCTCACCCAGTCGCCCAACCTGCTGCTGGACGATGGCAGCACACTGGCCCTGAGCGGCAACCCGGTCCTGGCCTGGAGGGCCTGGCCGATCATCTTCACCCAGCAAGTGCTGATGGATTATGCTCTCGTGCCGGCTGGACGCACGCTTGCCCAAGTCAACCCCAACGGCACGCTGGTCATGGGCCTCACCGCCTTCAGCGGCACCCAAACCGATTGGCAGCCCTTCCAGGCCACGCTCACCAATGCCTCCGCCGCTTTCGTTCAACAAGAAATGGAGGATTTGGCGGTGTTGGCGCTTCAGGCGAGCTATGCGTTATTGCCCACGGGCAAAATCGCTTTGCTGCCTTTGAACACGGCCGGCCCCGGCGCGAATTTCGCCGCCGCCACCGGCCTCCGGCACAAATGGGACGCGCTCACCGAAGCCGAGTTGGTGAATACCAATACGTTTAATGCGACGCGCTACCCGCTGGCGTTTTATCTCGGCAGTGAAAATTACGTCAAAACGGTGCTCACCAATGGCGATGGCAAAACCGCCATCACTCGGTACCTCGCCGGCGGCGGCACGCTCGTCCTGCTGGCGACGGGGCCGTATCCCTTTTATTATGGTTATGGGCCGGCGGATGCGGCGGGCCCCGCCGACCCGCTCTTGCCCACATATGGCATGTCGTTGCAAGGTTTCGAGGAGGCCCCACCCGGCATCTTCATGGAGCTCTACACCAACCAGACCATCCTCCATTCGGTGCCGCAGCAGTTCGCCTTTCCACCGGGTGACCCGCGCCTGCGCGCCCTCCTCGGGTCCTCGGTGAGCCCTTTGAACCGTTACGAGCCGTTTCTGAAAGCTCTGGACGGATCGGGAACCTACTACGGTGACGCGGCGCTGTTCATCGCCTTTGGCACCGGACCCGCCAAGGGCGGCCGGATATTGTACGTTTGGGACACGCTCCTCTCCGGACCCCAGGGGCAGTCGATTATGATCGATACTGTCACTTGGATTCTCAATGCGGTGCTGCGTCCTCCCGTGCCGCGCTGGGATTCCATCCAGTTGACCGACCCGACCCATGTGCTCCTGAGTTTCTCCGCAACCTCGAATCTGGATTATCTCCTGCAATACGAAAACACCCTCGGCTCAGGGGCTTGGACGACCTGGCAGGACTGCTTGAGCGCACCCACCAACCGGTCTTTGCGCCTCACAATTCCGCTCGGCGGAACGTCCTCGCGCTTTTATCGCCTACGCGTCGGGCCTTGACGCGCATCGGATGTCACCGATGGTCCCTCTCCTATTCCCTCTCCTTTGGCGAGAGGGCCGGGGTGAGGGACGTTCTTCACTTTCCCTCTCCCCCGGGGAGAGGGTTAAGGGTGAGGGTTTCGTCAGGCTGCGTAAGCATATCTTTCTGACTTTTGACGGGGCCGTTGACTTCACCTCCGCTGCCCAGTAGTGTTGTGGGTATGACGTTAGAGTTTTCGGATCTGGACACGCTCAAGGATGCCGCGATCAAAAAGTTCGACGACAGTGTGGCCCAACTCGCTGGTGATGAACCATTAGATCGTGAAGTGGCACAACTGCAAGCTGAATTGGAGCAAATCTATCGCATGGTCGTGTTGCTCCAGAAGAATGAGACGAGCATGGAGCGTGTGGCCGAGATCTGGGAGAAGATGGTCATGATCTGCGATGAGTTCGCTCGCCGGCTCTCCGCCCTCCCCGCCAAACAACCTGCCTGTCGTGCCTCCTACGACCGGATTCTCGATTTGCGCAACGCGGCCGAGGAGCGCCAGCGCATCCACTCCCGGGCATGATCCCGGTTGAGCTTGTCGCGCGCCTGGCGGAGCTCTACGACCGTTACAACAACGCATTGGACCCTCTTTCCGAAAATGCCCGAAACGCGAAACGCGATTTTGACGCATTGATGAACAGCCTGCATTCGGCTCGAGCAGCCGAGGTCGATTTCCTAGAGTTCCGCTACGAATTGATTCGTCTTTGCCGGGACTACCTGCGAAGGAACCCGCACAGTTAAAGCCAGGTCACGTGCCCGGGCTTGGCAGGCACTCGCCTTTGGGCGCGTACCCAGGGCGAGACGAGCCTAGAAATAGAATCCAATCAGTTGTTGGCTGTTCCGCCTCTACCCCTTCCAAGCCCCATCTTTTTGCACATTTATTTTTTTGCCAAAGCTAGCGTTCCTCTCCCCGCCGGTTATTTTTATGTCAATTAATTGTTCTGTCAAAAAATGCACCATTCGCCTGTCCTGGAAAATCCTGGCTTTTCCTGATGATCTAGCCGGCCTCCCCTGCCCTCAAATATTCTCGCCCATCACCGGCGGGGCCTGGTAACGCAACTCGGCCTCCGGCGGCAAGGGGGCAGCCTCTCCCGCCAGCACACGGTATTGCCGAATCTGGAACGAGACCTCCTTGCCGTCGGCTAGGCCTTGGTGGGCGTACTCCTCTTTGCTCAGGCGCGCCCGTACCACCAGCCCGCTGGGCAACTCCAACTCCACCCGCAGCATTACCCCGAGGAAAAAAGTCCGGCGCAGAACGGCTCGGTAATGGTACTGGGCGAGGTCAGGGGAAATCTGCACCGCGTACGGCCGGAAGCCGATCCGCATCTTCTGGCCCTCGACCAATCCAAGGGAAGGAAATTCCAGCTCGCCGATGCGCGCGACGCCGTTGCACACGACCGGCTCGAGCACGTTCATCACGCCAATAAACCGGGCCACAAATTCGTTGGCCGGCTGTTCATAGACGTCGCGCGGCGTGCCCACCTGCTCGAGCATGCCGCGCGAAAAAATCACGATGCGGTTAGCAACCTCGAGCGCTTCCTCCTGGTCGTGAGTCACGAAAATGGTAGTCACGTTTAATTCCGTGTGCAGGGTGACCAGCCACTCGCGCAACTCCTGGCGTATCTTGGCGTCCACGGCGCCGAACGGTTCGTCCAGCAGCAGCACGGAGGGTTTCGACGCCAGCGCCCGGGCGATGGCCACGCGCTGGCGCTGCCCGCCGGAGAGTTGGTGCGGATAGCGCTTATCCAAGTCCTCCAACCCGAACAGCTTCAGCAGCTCCGCCACCCGCGCCTCGATATCCGCCCGCTTCCATTTCTTGATCTTCAGCCCAAACGCAACGTTGCGCGCCACGGTCATGTTCTTGAACAGCGCGTAATTCTGGAACACAAAACCGATGTTGCGTTGCTGGACCGACAGATCATTCACCCGCTGGCCGCGGATGAACACGTCACCGCTGGTGGGCATTTCCAAGCCGGCGATCATCCGCAGCACGGTCGTCTTGCCGCCGCCGCTGGGCCCGAGCAGCGCCATCAACTCCCCGTCCTTTACACAAAACGAGACGTTGTTGACGGCGGGGGTTTCGCCGAACTTCTTCGTTACGTTTTTGAGTTCGATGCTCAAGACGTCGTGACTTCGTAAGACAGCCTTCGAGGCTGCCGGTCGGACTACTATTGCTTGCTAACGTTTCTCGGCTCGGTCCTTAAGATGTCGTGACGCTTTGTGCCACTTCTCTTGGCTTGGCTCGCGCTCGCGCATGCTCCTGCGCCTGACGCCATTCCAGGAACGTTTTGAGGCCCAGGGTAAACAAGGCCAGCAGCGCCAGCAAGCTCGCCACCGCGAACGCCGCCGGAGCATTGTATTCGTTGTACAGTTTTTCCACGCGCAAGGGCATCGTCTCGGTTTGGCCGGTGATGTGGCCCGAGACGACGGAGACCGCCCCGAACTCGCCCATGGCGCGCGCGTTGCAAAGAATAATGCCGTAAAGCAGACCCCACTTCACCGACGGCAAGGTCACATGCCAGAAGGTCTGCCAGCCGTTGGCACCCAAGGTCAGGGCCGCTTGCTCCTGCTCCTCGCCAGTGGCCTGCATCACGGGGATCAACTCGCGGGCCACAAACGGAAAGGTAACGAAAACCGTGGCCAGCACTAAGCCGGGCACGGCGAAGATAATCTTAATGTCGTGCGCGTCCAGCCAGCCGCCAAAAAAACCCTGCAAGCCGAAAAGCAGGACGAACATGAGACCCGCCACCACCGGCGAAACGGAAAACGGCAGATCGATGAGCGTGACCAGCAGCGGTTTGCCGCGAAACTCAAACTTGGCAATTGCCCAGGCCGCCGCCAGTCCAAAGAGGACGTTTAGGGGCACGGCGATTACCGCCACCAACACCGTCAAGCGAATCGCCGCCCAGGAATCCGGATGTGTCAGCGCCGCCACGTAAAAGGCCCAGCCTTTGGCGAACGCCTGGACAAACACATTGAGCAGCGGGAGCAACAGGAACACCAAACAAAACGCTAAGGCGACCACGATGAGGGCCCACCTGGCCAGGGGCGATTCCTCCGTGCCGCGCTGGGATTGGCTCGCTGAGTCGCGCCGGCGCGTAAAATCGGTGTCGGACATAGCGTCAATGAGTTTGGTAACGGCTGCTCCACTGCTCGAGCACATTGATCGCGCCCAGCAGTACGAAGGAGAACACGAGCAACACGACCGCCAGGGCAATGGCCCCGCGGTAATCATATTCTTCCAACCGCGTGACGATGAGCAAAGGGGCAATTTCAGTCCTGAAGGGGCGGTTGCCCGAAATAAAAACAATCGAGCCATATTCTCCGATGGCGCGCGCAAAGGCCAAGGCAAACCCGGTGAGGACGGCGGGAAATAGCGCTGGCGCAATCACGGCGACAAAGGTGCGCAACCTCCCCGCCCCGAGCGTGGCAGCCGCTTCCTCCACCTCCAGCTCCAGGCTCAGCAGGACGGGCTGGAGGGTCCGCACCACGAAGGGCATGCCCACGAACGTCAGGGCGATCACCACCCCCAGGGGAGTGAAGGCGCCTTTGATGCCCAAGGGCACAAGGCATTGGCCCAGCCAGCCCTTGGGGCCGAAAAGGCTGGCCAACGTCAAGCCGGCCACAGCCGTGGGCAGCGCGAACGGGAAATCCACCATGGCGTCAATGAAGCGCCGGCCGGGAAACCGGTAACGGACTAACACCCATGCCAAGAGCGAGCCAAATAGGGCGTTCGCAAGGGCAGCCGCCAGAGAGGCTCCGAAGGTCAAACGGTAGGCTGCCAACGCTCGTGGCGTCGTCGCCAGCCGCCAAAAGTCCGCCCACGAAATTCCCAGCGCGCGGGCGATCAGGCCGGCAAAGGGAAGAAGCACGATGGCGCTCAGGTAAAAAAGCGTAAAGCCGATTGTCAATCCGAAGCCTGGCAGGGCATTAAATCGCTTTTGGGCCATGCGTAATTAGTTAAGCCGAAAGCAACGGGCTTGGAAAGCGCAGATTCCCTCAACGATTAGCTTCCTGGATTTGGTCGAAGACGCCGCCTTCCGCAAAATGTACCTGCTGTGCCTTCTGCCAGCCGCCGAACATCTCGTCGATGGTGAACAGATCCAATTTTGCAAAGATTGCAGTGTACTTCTGCGCCACGGCCTCGAGCCGCGGACGGAAATGGTTTTTCGCCGCGATTTCCTGGCCTTGCGGGGTATATAGATATTCGAGATAGGCCTGCGCGAGCGCCCGCGTCCCGTGCTTGTCCACCACACGATCCACCCATGCGACGGGCGGCTCCGCCAAAATGCTGACGGAGGGCGCGACTAGCGCGAACTCGCCCTTAGCCGATTCTCTGATCGAAAGGATGGCTTCGTTTTCCCAGGCGAGCAGCACATCGCCCATGCCGCGCTGGACAAAGGTCGTCGTCGCACCTCGGGCTCCTGGATCGAGGATCGGCACGTTCTTATACAATCGAACCACGAAGTCCCGCGCCTTGGCCTCGTCATGGCCGAATTTCTTCAAGGCGTATCCCCAGGCTGCCAAGTAATTCCACCGCGCGCCCCCCGAGGTTTTCGGATTTGGTGTGACGACCGAGACGCCCGGCTTAACTAGGTCATCCCAGTCTCGGATCCCCTTCGGGTTGCCCTTTCGAACCAGGAAGACGATGGTCGAAGTGTAAGGGGAGCTGTTCTGGGGCAACCGATTTTGCCAGTCCGCGGGGAGCAGCTTGCCTCGTTCCGCAATCGCGTCGATGTCGTACGCCAGCGCGAGCGTCACCACGTCCGCCGCCAGCCCGTCGATGACTGAACGAGCCTGAATGCCGGAGCCGGCATGCGATTGCTTAACCGTCACGTGGTCACCCGTCTTGGATTCCCAGTATTTTGCGAACGCGGCGTCGAACTCCTGGTAAAACTCGCGGGTCGGGTCGTACGAGGCATTCAACAAAGTGATGTCTTTGCCCAACGCACAACCCAGGCTCAAGCCCAGCACCGCCAACCCTCGGAGGACGCATCTGAGCTTTGCTCGTGAAGTTCTCATGATCAGGCTCTTCAGAACGCCAGTTGCACGCGAGTGAACAGCACGTTCTCGTCTTTGCGCGTCACGACGGCGGGCGCGCCTGCGCCAGCCCCACCACCGCCACTGAAGGTGCCGTGCGAAAAGCTCGTGCTTACTTTTATGTTTCGATTCAAGTACCAGTTCAGGCCCACTGCCCACTCCGTCAACGAATGGGCCGAGGTGGCCGGATTAGCGAAATTAGGGAAGGCCGCGCGATCGACGTCAAGTTCCGAGTAGCGACCCACCAATTGCAAAGCCCCCCAATTCCCCCGAGTGGGATCAAAGGCATGGCGGGGAACGACCCCTCCCGCAAACGCAGCATCTTCGCCGGTCAGCACCCAGGAGCCAGTAATTTCCCAGGCAGTGTTGTCCAAAATTGCGGAGGGCCGGTGGCCGCTGCCCGTGCGGCTTACCTTTTGATCGGAGAGAACGTATTCGCCAAGCAGGCCGAACGGCCCGTAGTAATAATAGCCTTGGGGCGAGAGACGCAAGTGATCGCCCGCCGCCACAACTGTGCCGTTGGTAGAATTGTAGGCAAAGAATTGCTGCTGCCCGTCCGTCGCGAAGCCCGGGAGCGTGCCGCCGGTCGTATTCGGCAGCCCGGTGGTATTGGTCGCCTGAGTGCTGTCGTAGCTGGCGCCCAGCCCGAAGCCGAGGCCCTGCAAAGGCCTAAGCGACGTGGTCTTAAATGGCTGGAAAAACAGCCGCCCGGCAAATGATTTGTCATCCTGGACGGATGCATTGCTGGAAAGGCGCGCGTCTCCGACTCCGTTAAAAACCCCCGCGGCATAGCTCACCGTGCCGTCAAAAAGATCGCCGTGCAACATAAAGCCAACGTCGCGGTTTGGCACCAGGTCGGTCGGCAACGCGCGCTCGTTGAACAAAATGTCGCGGTCGGCCATCAACTGCTCCAATCCCACCGGGACCTTGAACTTGCCGGCTTGGAGCTGCAGGGCCGGACTGTAGCGATAGTTGACCAGGGCGTCAAAAATTTGTGGTCCGCTTCCGCCGAAGTCCGGCACGAACAGGAAGTCGAAATCACGGAAGACCGTTCCTTCCAAAACGGGCCGTGCCCGCCGCAGCAGCAAACCATCATTTCCAACGGTCCCGCCATCCTTGAAAAACGTGCGCGAGTCGGCTTGCAGCACGCCGCCGAGACGCACCGCAAAATCCGCGTTCGATGAAGCGAGGGTGAAGCCGTTCCGGCCAATGCTGATTTGAGGGGCCGCTTTGGCTTGCGCCTGGAGGGCATCCCGATCCAGTTCGCGGTCGTGCTCGAGCACGCGAACCTTTTGCTCCAGCTCCTCGACCCGCTGATTGGGCTTGGACTCGCCAGGTTGGCCTTCGGCTTCCTTGGCCGTTTGCAAGGCCTTCACCTTCTGCTCCAGCTCGTCGATTCGGTGTTGGAGCTGCCTGATTATTTCCAGCGTGTTGGTGTCCTGCGCCCGTGAACTTAGGATCGAGAGTTGCCCACCTAGCAGGCCCGCCACCACCACACCGCGCGCTACCTTCAGAAGTTTCGAGTTCATTTCTTGCCTCAGTTGTTTTGTTTTAGTTATGCCATTCTTGGTCCGAGCTCTTTTTCTGTTTTGTTAATGAATCTTTCAAGCCGGAATAGTATCGTAAATCTACATTAAGTCAATAGTGAATATGCAGTTTATGCAAAAAATCGAGGCAGACGGGGGCTCGCTCTAAGGAAAACTTGTAAATTAGGGGATTCTTGAGCAAATTGATGTAGATTTCGTAGAATTATGAAGCTTTCCCTTCGGGGCGAATATGCCCTGCGTGCGCTGTTGGTTTTGGGGCTGAACTACGGTCCCCAAGTCGTGCGGATTCAAACTATTTCCGATCAACAGAACATTCCCAAGCGCTTTCTGGAACAGATTCTTAACGACCTCAAGTCCGGCGGCTTCGTGCAGAGCAAGCGCGGCATGGCGGGGGGTTACCGCTTGGCCAAGCGGCCGGAGCAAATCTCCCTCGCCTCCATCGTGCGCCACATTGAGGGCGCGCTGGCCCCCGTCAGTTGTGTTAGCGAGCGGTTCTATCAACAATGCACCTGCCCGGATGAATCGCGTTGCGCCATCCGCAGCGTCATGAAAGAGATCCGCGAGGCTGTCGTCAAAATCGCCGAGCGCGTCACGATTGCCGAACTCTGCGACCGATGGAACAAGCTTCAAACCGAGCCGCTAAGCCCGGTGGATTTTGTGATTTAAATGGGCGTGTTCCGCTGGTTCGAGAATAGCCAAGTCTTCCATCCCTACGGGCCGCTGGATGCGTCGGCGACCGCTCTGGGCCGCCCGTTCGAGGATGTCTGGTTTACGGCCAGTGACGGAGTTGAATTAAACGGCTGGTTTTTTCCCGCGGGCAACACTCTGCCACGAGCCCGACTCGTTTTCCTGGTTTGCCACGGCAACGCCGGCAACATCAGCCATCGCCTCGGCTTGGCCGACGTGCTGCTGAGCACCGGCGCCAATGTGTTCGTCTTTGATTACCGCGGCTATGGCCGAAGCCAGGGCCGGCCTACGGAAGAGGGCACCTACCGCGACGCGCAAGCTGCTTATGCCTGGCTCCGCCACAAAGGCTTTTCCGCCGGGAATATCCTTGCTTTTGGCGAGTCACTGGGCGGTGGTGTCGTGAGCGAGTTGGCGATGCGTGAGAGCGTCGGTGGTCTCATTCTCCAAAGCACCTTCACCTCCGTGCCCGATCTTGGCGCGGAACTGTTCCCCTGGCTGCCGGTCCGCTGGCTCGGTACCATCGAGTACGACACCCGCCGGAAGCTGCCGCAGATTAACATTCCTGTGCTGATCCTGCACAGCCGCACCGACGACCTGATTGGGTTTCGTCATGCCGAAAAGAATTTCGCCGCGGCCAACCCGCCGAAGCTGTTTTGGGAAATCCAAGGAGGGCACAACGACCCGTTCGTCTCCCGCGCACAATTCCTGTCCGGCGTGGAAAAATTCCTGGGTCAGTTCGACCGGCCGTCTGCCCCGCCCTACGCGCCGACCCAATGAAGCGAACAACGATGGCTGAAGAGGCGGGCCTGGTTGGGCCCCCTGTTCCAACTCAGGCCCGCCCTGTCTGAACCTGCGGCCGGGCCCCGTCCCCCTCCCAGCCGCAAAACTGGCGCACTGGTCGTTGCCCCGCGTTGGAACGAACTCAACCTGAAGGCGAGCTTATGCAGTTCAACAGCGCCTTTTGTGAATGCGAGCGCAGGAAACTAGCAGTCGGCAAGAGTTTGGGCTACGCATTTAGTGATGTCTGATCGCGCATTTTTAGCTCCTCGCAAGGCGGCGGGCATCGTGACTTATTCACGCGCTACCCGCTTCCAGCTCAGATGGTTATCTGGCGGATTGCGCGGGCGGGCGCACACGGAGTGCCGCGCGCCCCTACCATATATAGCTCTTCAGCTCAGGAGGGTGCGTGCCGGAGTGCGCGCGGGGGGCGGCCGGTGATGCGCCGGAAGGTGCGATTGAACTGCGAGAGCGAGTGGAAACCGGACTCCAGAGCGATCGCACTAATTCGCAGGCTCGGATTGCGCAGCAGACGCTTCGCGGTTTCGACTCTCGTGCGGCCAAGGTACTCGATCACCAACATGCCGGTAGCTCGCTTGAAATGGCGCCGGAGATAGGCCGGGCTGGCATGGACGGCTTGCGCTACTCGCGCCAGGGGAACCGGTTCGGTGTGATGCGCGTGGATGAAGAGGCGCGCACGCGTTATCGCCGGCACCTCCTCACGCCGAGCCTGGAGCAGCAGTTCATCGGCTTCAGCGCTTAACTTCTCGGCGAAAAGGCCAATCAGGGCGACGAGTGCTTCGTATTGCGAGGTCGAAATCACCCGGGTTTCGAAGTAGGCCTCTTCGAGGGATTTCAGGTCAAGCGCGCATCCCCAAGTTCGCAACTGCGACGCCAGGCGTTGGAATCGGGTGCGACTGAGGCGGTCCAGCGACACCTGGCCGGTATGGAGAAAAGCCCACAGCTTTGCGTCAGTGCGCACCGGCACGACGGTTTCGCATAGGCCGGCGAAACAGGTCAAGCTCTTCGTTCGCCTTCTCCCCTCGCGCGTGAGTCGTTGCTGCAGTTCGTAGCAGGCTGCGCAACTCAGGTTGGCTGTTGCCATGAGAGCGCAGAATCGGTTCTGCTGCTTTCGGAAGTAGCCCACCAGACCTGGCATCCAGGGCCCATGCAGGGCTAAGGGCAGCCCTGTCCCTTGCGTGAAGGCTGGCTGGAACTTGAGGTAGAGCGGCGAATGCGCAAGCGCCTCAAGCCCCATATCATTCCCCGATGTGCGGTTGTGCCTGGCCATGATTCGACCGATCAGACGTTCCGCGTTTTCACGTAGCGCTCCCAAAAGCCCCATGCTTTTAAACAGCGCCGTTTATCGAAGAGACCTTATCAGTCTTACGTTCCGCAAGTCAAATAAAAAGATTCACAATTTTCCTGCCCTGTTTCTCCAGTTCCTCGGTGGCAAAAAGCGCGATTGCAATGGGCTGGGAAACGAGGCGAAGATGCTTGGGTGAAATCAGCAAAGGCTTTGACACCTCGTTTAGTGCGCGACCGGGCGGGTCTGGTCGTCGTGGATCTGCAGGAACGCCTCCTCCCTGCCATGCACCAGCCGGAACGGGTGGTGGGAGAGGCGGTCCGCTTGCTCAGGGGAGCGGCGGTGCTGGGTCTGCCAGTCGTTGCTACCGAACAGTACCCCAAAGGCCTGGGCCGCACAGCGCCCGCGGTAGCCGCGGCCCTGGCGCCAGCGACACCCTTCGAAAAGACGGCGTTCAGCGCTTGCGGTGCCAAGGGGCTCCCCGCCGAGCTCGAAAACAAGAAGATTAAAGACGTTATCCTCTGTGGCATCGAGGCGCACGTGTGCGTGTCGCAAACCTGCCTGGATCTCTTGGACCGAGGTTTGCGGGTATTCGTCGTAACCGACGCTGTGTCCTCACGCACACCAGAGAACCTGCAGGTGGGCCTCGAGCGAATGCGGGACGCGGGAGCGGTGTTGGTTTCGACCGAGATGGTGCTTTTTGAACTGCTCGGTGAAGCGGGAACGGAAGAGTTTAAAAGAATTCTCGAGCTAGTCAGATAGCCTTTTCCAAAATCGCGGCCAGTTCCTCGGGCGATAGGACAATGGGGTTTGCCTTCATGCTGCTGGCTTGGGCGGCCTTATCGACCAGTTCGGCGATGTGCCCCCGGGTAATTCCATAGGTCCTCAACGGCTGGATCTGCAAATCGGCAACCAGCGCGCGCACCCATTCCACGCCCTCGCGGGCAGCGGCGCTCGGCGTGCCGGTCAGTAGGCGTGCGACTTCATTGTATCGCCGCAAGGCATCGCTCTGCGGCTGGCGGCGTTGCAGCGCTGACAGGTTTGCCTCCATGACGTGCGGTAGCAAGGCGGCGCAAATCGCGCCGTGCGGCGCCTCGAACATCCCACCGATAGGGCCGGCGAACCCATGCACCGCCCCTAGTCCCGCGTTGGCCAAGGCCAGCCCCCCAAAGAGGCTTGCCACTGCCATGTCCTCCCGAGCCGCAGGCTGGCCGCGGCCTTGCTCGAAGGCCACCCGCAACGACCGCGAGGCGCGCCGCATCCCCTCCGTGCACAGGGCGTCGGTCATAGGATTGGCGCGAGAGCACACATAAGGTTCGATAAGCTGGGTGAGAGCATCCAAGCCGGTGCTGGCAGTTATGGCCGCGGGCAGACCGTAACTGAGTTCTGGGTCCACAATGGCGACGCGCGGCAACATCCAGGGACTGCGCAGACTGACCTTGACCCGATGCTCGGGAGCGGCCAGCACCGCGTTGCGCGTAACCTCCGAACCGGTTCCCGCGGTCGTCGGAATGGCCATGAATGGGGCCGGGGTGGAAATGAGCGGCTTGGCCCGGCCAATCACTTCGAGGTAATCGAGCAGCTCCCCGGGATTGGTAAGCATCGCGGCAATTGCCTTGCCCGCGTCGAGCGCGCTGCCGCCCCCAAAACTGATGACCTGGGTGCATCGCTCCTGCCGAGCCTGAGAAACGCCACGTCTCACGGTTTCCAAGTTCGGCTCGCCCGCCACCGCAAAGCTCGCCGTCTCGACACCGCAGGCGTGCAGCGTTGCGAGCAATGGTTGAGCACGTTGGAGTTCCCGCCCCGTTACGACCAGCGCCCTGGAGCCGAATTCTTTGGCTAATGGGCCTGCCTCGCTCAGCCTGCCCGGCCCAAAGATGATTCGCGTTGCGGTGCCAAACTCAAAGCGCATGTGGATGGGAAGGCCGGGAAGGGAACCGGCTCTCGTTCACCAATCCGCGTCGTCTGGAAAGATGTTCTTGAACCTCACGCTCGAGCGCGGTTGCGCCATCATCGAGGCGACAGCGTCGCGCCAGACCTGGTAGTGCTTGGTTTCTTTGTGTGCCCCCGGCGCTTCCGCCGTTTGGTACGCCTCGACCAACACGAAGCGGGTGGGCTCATCCTCGCGCTGGACGAGATCGAACCCGGCAATGCCGGGTTCCTTGAGGCTTTCTCGGGCATTGGCCAACGTGGCGGCTTTAAAAGCCTCAAGGCACTCCGGCTTGACCTGAATATGAACGTGGACGATCAACATAAAGCTCCAAATGCTTGAGCAACTTAATGGGCCTGCCGCCTCCAAGTAAAGCGGCAAGCGGCAGGCTGGGCGCCTCACTCCGTGCTCGCCGATTCGTGCGCCCCAACTACCATCGCCCCGGCCCGGTTGGCGGCGGACAGGAGACTGCCCGCCCTACCTACTTGACCGCCCTTTACCGCCCAAGACGTACCTTCCTTCCGTCCGCCCTCAAGCCTCAGCCAGCGCGCGGTTGATGCGTTCGATGGCTTCGTCGATCTCCGCCGTGCTGGCAAAGCCAATCACCACCGCATCTAGGACGCCGGATTGCATCGCGTAGCGAATCGATTTTTCGCGGTCCTCCGGCTTTTTGAAATCCCCGTTGCCGATCAGCTTCATGCCGATGATGCCACGACCCTTGGCGCGCATGGCCTTGATCTCCTTCATGGCCTCAGGCATGGTCGTTTCGTATCCGTTAGGATTCCACTCGTAGCTTGGGCCATCGACGTGCCGGCCCTGCGGATTGATGCGTACCAGGTGGACGTCCACCCAATCCACTTTGGTCGCCCGGGTTAACGCTGGCAGCCCGTGGCAGGAAACACCTTTGGCGCGGATAATCTTTTTCTCTTTGGCTTCGTCCAGCGCATCAAGCACACGCTTGCGATGTTCCGGCCAATCATCGGTCGTGGCATAGTGCGAGAGCACGCTATCCAGGTAATCGACACCCAGTTCCTGTCGGTACCGATCAAGCGACTCGAGCGGGTTCTCCGGCACATCGGGCATCTTCGTTTGGATGAACAGTTTCTCGCGCGGCAAACCCTTTATGGCCTCCCGGATGTACTCGTGCGTGTGGTAGCTCTGCGCAGTATCGATATAGGTGATCCCCTGGTCGTAGGCATAGCGGATGAGGCGGTCGAACCCCTCGCGGCCCAACGAGCGCTGCACCTGGCCACTGTTGGTGCCGGTGCCAAGGCCCAGACGGCTCAGCTTAATCCCGGTTTTGCCGAGCGTAACCTGGTCGGTGGCCGTGCGCTTGGTTGCTGCCCGGGCGGAAAACACGGCGCCCGGGGACAGCGCAGCCGCGCCTGCGAGCGCAGCGGTAGTGCCAAAGAACTGACGGCGGGAGATTCTGGAATTACTCATAGGCTTTCCTGTTGGTTGATGTGTCCGTAATCTACTCGCTTTGAGCACCGCCGTAAAGGGCAATTTACGGAGTGGGGAGTTGAATCCTGGAGAGGCTCCTCTCGCTTTCGCGCATGCGTTGGGACCATGAACCTGTCGCCCCGTCCGTGCCGCGCGAAGCGTTTGGAGTGCGTGCAGCTTGCTCTCATCTTTACCCGAAAATGCCTTCGCTGGACATCCACACGCGGTAGCCGGCTCCTTATCTCACGGGGCAAGCTCCGGCCGAGAGCCGCCTGCGCCGCCTGGGCCGTACCGCGCGAAGCGTATGGAGTGCGCGCAGCTTGCTACCGTTTTTGAAAACCAACCGCGCCCGAACGCGCCGCCTAGCCGCTGCGCACTCTGATACCCGAGCGTGCTCCCTCTCCTCCTCTGGAGGAGAGGGCCGGGGAGAGGAGGCCCTTCTCTCGATTTCCGGGGCAAGGCCAAGGCGATGTCTAGCAAGCGCTTTTTCG
>Ga0209517_10001226_pt1 | contig 39706 bp, 37 predicted proteins | sample PeaSoiMetSII2010_FD_187695 | JGI IMG/M metagenome (GOLD analysis project Ga0209517, IMG submission 187695) | Peat soil microbial communities from Weissenstadt, Germany - SII-2010 (SPAdes) (version 2) | ecosystem: Environmental > Terrestrial > Soil > Wetlands > Peat | place: Germany...
GTCGACGATGACCTTGCGCAGCGCCTCGTCGGAAATCTGCACCTGGGTCTCAGTCAAGCCATTCGCCTGCAACTGCCGCTTCAGCAGGTAGCGGCGCGCGATCTGCAGCTTTTCCTCCTCCGTGTACCCCGTGAGTTCGATGACTTCCATGCGATCGCGCAGCGGCGCGGGAATGGCATCGAGCACGTTGGCGGTACCTATGAACAACACCTTCGACAGGTCGAAGGGCACGCCTAGGTAATTGTCGCGGAACGTATTGTTCTGCTCGGGATCGAGCACCTCCAGCAGCGCCGAGAACGGATCGCCCTGATGGCTTGCGGACAGCTTGTCCACCTCGTCGAGCATGAGTACGGGATTGCGGCGGCCGGCTTTGCGCATGGCTTGCACGATGTTGCCCGGCAGCGAACCGATGTACGTACGGCGGTGGCCGCGGATCTCCGCCTCATCGTGCACGCCGCCGAGACTCACCCGCCTGAACTGCAATCCAAGGGCTTTTGCGATGCTTTGTCCAAGCGAAGTCTTACCAACGCCCGGCGGGCCCACGAAACAGAGAATCGGGCTGCGGCCTTGAGGGTTCAATTTTCGCACGGCAAGGAATTCGAGAATGCGTCGTTTCACCTTCTCGAGTCCGTAGTGGTCCTCGTCCAAGACGGCGCGGGCGCGCTCGATATCGACCTCCTCGGCATCGGTCTTCGACCACGGCATGGCAATCAGCCAATCGAGATAGGTGCGCGTCATCGAATACTCGGCGGCACTGTCCGGCATGCGCTCGAGGCGCGCGAGTTCGCGAAGCGCCTGTTCTTCCGCCTCGGGAGGCATGCCCGCAGCTTCGATGGCCTTCTTGAGTTCTCCGAGTTCAGCGCTCGAACTGTCGGTTTCGCCGAGTTCTTTCTGGATCTGACGCATCCGTTCGCGCAATACGGCCTCCTTCTGCCGTTCGTCGAACGCCTCTCGGGTCTTCTCGTCGATTTGCCGCGAGACCTTGAGCACTTCGATTCGCCGGTTCAGCAGCGCCAGAACCCGGTCGAGCCGGGTTTTCAGATCGAACGTCGCCAAGATCTCCTGTTTATCCTCGGTCTTCAGATCCATGAAGCTCGCCACGATGTCGGCCAGCGCCGGAATCGATTCAACGCCACGAATGGCGTTGGTGAGTTCCGCAGGAGCCTGCGGGAGTAACTGCAGCGCCTCCACGGCTTTCTCGCGCAAGTTGAGGCCGCGCGCTTCCGTGTCTTGGTCGAGGACCGTGACTTCCTTGTACGCCTCGATCCGCGCGACGTAGAACGGCTCCTGACTGACGTAGTCCAAGACGGTAAAGCGTTGTTCCCCCTGGCATATCAAGTGATGCGTGCCATCGGAGGCGGTGATGAATCGCACGATGGAGGCGGCCGTGCCGACCCGATGGAGGCCCTCCGTACCCGGGTCTTCGGCGGCAGGGTCCTTCTGAAGCAATAGGCCGATCCGCCGCTGCGTGCGCACCGCTTCTTGCGCTGCCGCCAGCGCGTGCTTGCCACGAATGGCAACCGGCAGGACCACCCCGGGAAACAGCACCGGCTCCCGTACGGGGAGCACGATGAGCACGTCTTCCGGCACGGAGGCGCTCGATAATTGACTATCGCTGGTATTCATAGGGTTGACCCCGCGAGGCGCAGAAACAAACAGCCGTTTTCCAATCGATGCTCGCGCAGCGCATAGCGTCCGGGCGGCAGGTCGATGCGCCGTCGCATGCGGCCGTAGGGGATTTCCAGGCGAATGACATGTACGCCCGCTGAAAAGCTCGGCGGCGGTACGGTGGTTTCGATCAGCAGGCCCGATGCGGTGATCTGCACCTGGACGTCTTCCGACCGAGCACCCGGCAGTGCGACGGAAACGTGCAATTCGGACCCCAGAGAAAAGATATTGGCGGGCGGTTCCCACACGGGCGTCGCGGAAGGGGCACTCAGGAGCTCAAAAAAATGGCGATGCCGGCGCTCCGCCTCGTCGAGGAGAGCACACGCTTCCGCCCACATCCAGGATTGTCTGCGCTGAGCATTCATAGTTCCCGCCTTGTATTCAGGTTTAACTGAAACAGTGAGGGCAGTAGGCGCGAGTTCAAGGGTTCAGCGGGGCGGGCTCCTGTCGACGACCCGGACCGTGTATCCTCCCGACTTCTCGTCTGCCCGCAGCGTCAGCAGCCCGCGTTTCTGAGCATCCGCCAACAGGTCGTTGAACGACCGAAACCCGTAGGCGCGCTCGTTGAAACCCGGATGGCGGCGCTTGATGGCTTGTTTGATCATGGAACCCCAAATGGGTTCATTTTCGCCGCGTTCTTCGATGACCGCTTCCAGGGTTTCGACCACCAAGTCGAGCGCGTCGGTCAGCTCCGGTCCCTTGTTGTCGGAGGGGGCGCTATCTGTGGTTGCTGCGGCGGCGCGCGCTCCCGTTGATGCGCTGCGGCGACGCACCTTCGATGGCTCTTTCCTGACCAAGTCATCGTAATAGATGAACTCATCGCAGTTGTTCAGGAACAGATCCGAGGTCGAGTTCTTGACGCCGACGCCGATGACCGTTTTTGCGTTCTCGCGCAGCTTGCTCACCAGCGGCGAGAAATCCGAATCGCCGCTGATGATGACGAAGGTATCGACGTGCCCCTTCGTGTAACACAGGTCCAACGCATCGACGACCATACGGATGTCCGCCGAGTTCTTGCCTGACTGGCGCACGTGCGGAATCTCGATGAGTTCGAAGGCCGCCTCGTGCAGGCCGCGTTTGAAGTCCTTGTACCGATCGAAGTCGCAGTAAGCTTTCTTGACGACGATGTGACCCTTGAGCAGAAGGCGCTCCAACACCTTTTCGATGTCGAAACTCGGGTATTTGGCGTCTCGTGCGCCGAGGGCGATGTTCTCCAAATCGAGATACACCGCCATCGTGGCGTCCGATGTTTGGGTTGTTCTATCGTTCATCCGATAAGTCTAACAGTGTAGGGCCGGCGTGCTTGAACTCCCGCTAAAACCAGTTGTAATTGAAGCTGATACTCACCCGCTCTGCCGTAATCGGATTGGGCGCGACTTCATGGCGCAGCCAGCTCTCGAACAAAACGAGCTGCCCGGCGGCGGCGGGGATGGTGATCCAGGCTCTGTTCTCCTGCCGTGCATCCGCCTTGCGCGGCGGCGCGGCCATGAAGCGGTCGAGGCGCGGGTCCTCGAACTTGATCCCGGGCGATCCGGCCGGAACTTGAACATAGTAGGTGCCGCTCAGCGAGGACAGCGGATGCAGGTGAAGACTATGCGCAGCCTGCCGCGCCATGATGTTGATCCAGCAATCGGTCATCGCCAATTCGCGACCCTCGAGGTCCCAATCGAGAGAATCCGTAAAGGCCTTTACATGACGCTGCAGCTTGCGCTCCAACGCAGCAAACGTCGGCGATATTCGTTGCAGTCTGTGACAAGAACCATAGGAGGTATAACCGCCCGGGTAGTTCTTGGCGGACCATCGGCGGCCCGCCGGATCGTCTTCACGAAGTTGCCTGCCTTCTTTCAGAAGCTGCCGATTGAGTTCTCGAGGGTTGGCGCGTTGCAGAGCAGAAGTATAGACGAAGGTGGGGAACAGGGACTGGACGGGCATCCGCTAAAGACTAGCGGAGGAACGTGCATTTGTGAACCACGGCGCAGCGGCCCGGCCGGCGATCACTGCCCACCGCGTGCTCACTGGGGTCCCCTCACTATTGCTGCCAAGAGTGGCGGTAGAAACAGGATGTTCTCTGCGGCAAGATAAACGAGACTACCCCGAGAGGGCTTACGGGCGGATCGTGAGCGGGCGCTGCTCTGATTGCACGCGCCAGCTGCGTACGAATCAGTCAGTCATGATCATCCAAGCCACTTGCTTTCGTACGAGACTCTTGACCTAAAGTTGCCTAGAAGCCCATCCAAGCATTGCTCAGTTGTGTGCTAAATTTAGAAGCCGCGATACGAGCTGGCTACGGCTGTTTACCCCCACTTTCGAGTAGATCGAACGCAGGTGGTTCTCCGCCGTGCTCGATCACTCGCCACAGTCATTGTGCCGCTCATCCACCCGTTGTGAGACCCGGCAACTGATCCCACTGCTTGGCGTTCAGCGCCGCGTTGATTTGGTTTACCTTCTCCTGGACGGGTGCCCAATTATAGTTGACTTTCCTCAACAACCATTCTGGCACCCCCACGCAATTGCCGTCATTCGGCCCGCAATTAATCACGGTTGTTGGCCCCTGTCCCGAACAGTCGCCCTGCCGCTGGCACGCAAGGTACATCCAGGCGGCGCTATCGATCTTCGTGACATCGATGGGTTGCGTAGGATGCAGCGCGTATTGCAGGTTGCCGATTGCGGCAAGCACTTCGGGGTCAGCACTTTGCGCGGCGACCGCAAGTAGTTCGCGCGGGGTAGCATCGCCGCCAATCGGCGGAAGAGAGATAGTAGGGTCGGTTGGCGAGCCTCCTGCGCGAAGAGCTGCCTTTAATTGATCTTGCAATAATCTTTCGTGGGCCGTTTCCGCTAGTGCGATCGGGTACCCGGTGTCCGTTGCCTTTTGCAGCCAGTCCCAGGGGTCTCCAAGACTGGCGGCGTCGTCTGTGTTGAAGCCGTGGCATTGTTGAAACTGGGATACAGCGTCATCCACTGAGAGGCCGTATTTAATCGCGTGCTCACGAACCGCCTCTACATTATCGTAATACTTGCGCTCAATCCCCGATGAGTCGAAGCAATGTCTATACATCTCGAACAGCGCAACTTGGGCTTCGGGATTGCCTGCTTTTGCTTGAGGCAGGATTTCCTTCGCGAGCGAATACCAATCCTTTGCGGTCTTCATCCTTTGCCGGATGCTGGTTGGCGGCGAATTGACTGGCGCAGACTTTCCCTTGGAAACGGCACCCGCCGATGACTCGTTTTTACTATCACGTGTCTCATTCCACGAGACGCCAGGATGGGTTGCCGAGGTGGACGGCGTCAAAGACGCCGCCCGATCTACTGGTTTCTGGTGCCACCAATAGGCAAATGCAATCACTGCGGCTACTCCCGCGAGCAGACCGGTACGCAGTATCCAATGTGCTTGCCGAATAGCCATGGTGGGACCTCTTAACATGGTTCAAAGCTAGCGCTTCCGAAGATGGTGCCATCCGGCAACTGAGCGTAACTACTCACAGAGCACTCGTTTTGCCCTAAAAGGTCCCAGTTTATCCCGGCGTTAGGCCCAAATCCGGGCACGCTAGCAGAGCCGCCTCCCTTACCTGACGTGTTAGGGTTGTTTATTGGGTTACCGTTGCGATCGATTGGTTGTCCATTCTTCGTGGCACTCTTAAATTTGAGCGCAAAGTTATTGACGGTATGGTCAGTCCCAAGCCAGACTACTATATAGAGCGCTACTATTCCGCTGCCGTCCTTCCAGATCAGTGTGACCGTTTGATTGTCCTGCAACTGGCTGGCTAGAGGAGCACCCAGTTGATTAAAGTACTGTGTCGAAAGGTCGGCATCACTCGTTGAAAAGAATGGTGATAGGTTTAAGTTTCCAATAATCACGGGGCCGCTCCGCCATCATGATGTTTATGTCTATCGCACTGTAGACGGCCTCCTGTGCGCTTTCAGATAGTCCGGCGATGGAGTTGCCGTTAGCGTCAACTGGCGTTGCCGTCGGTGGAAAATAATTCCGCTCTGACGGAGGGCCTACCCATTTGCCAGGGGTGGCGTACATATAGGCACTACTTGCGTGAGTGCTGCTGATGACCGTGTAAGTACCTATGTGACCCTGGAGCGTTACTTGATTTATTGCGGCGGCGGCGAAATCGGCTGTAGTAACGCAGGCGCAGGTGGACACGTTGGTGTATCCGTTGACGGCGTCAGCGGGGATTGCAAGAATTGTTAGGACAACCCCGAGTGCTACTGCCCATAGACGCTTGATTTTAGTCAGTACCATGAACATACCCCTTCCTTGGTGAAATGACGACTCGTTCTTCATTGAAAGCAAGCGACGTTCAGCGGCTAAAACCCCCACGCACTGTATGAATTTTTTATGTCGCCGGCCGCCATCGAGAGATTTCTCTCTTCCGTGTTTTCTTTACTTTTTTGCAATGTCGAACAACAAAGACGACGCGCGCATCCATACCGGCTGTTTGCTCACGGCGCCAGCACGACAACGGTGCAGTGCTGGTCCTTCTTCGTCTTCGCCGCCGCCTCCAGACACGCCGTCAGCGCGGCTCGCTCCGCCTCGAGCCGCTGACCGACATCCGTCAGCATCCCCCGCCGTTCCATACTCGACACCGAGGGCCCCAAATGGCTCTGCGGCTCGCGCTCGATCCCCTGCGCCTCCAGGCTGCGCCGGTCAATGCGCGCCTCGATCTGATGCTCGCGCAGGTGCTCATTCGTGAGCGTCTCCCAGGGGGTCCCCTCACTATTGCTGCCAAGAGTGGCGGTAGAAACAGGATGTTCTCCCCTGGAAATACAAGGGTGCATCGTGCAACCCACTGAATTTACGGTAGCTTCTGTTCCTTGAAAAACATCGAAATTCCCCGGAGAAAATAGCATCGCCGATGTGCTTTTCGGTTGGAAAAATATGCATGAATTCTGCAGGAAAAGCGGGCCTTTTTCCGTGAACAGGAGGTCCAATAAAATCGCGGAGTTATGGAGGACGCGCTCTATTATTCTCGGTATTTCGTACCGCCACTTTTGGCAAGATAAACGAGACTACCCCTCACTGCCCACCGCGTGCGGAGCGTTTTTTCTTGCCTACCACCATGCCGGCGATGAATGCGACGGTACCCGCTGCGAGAACGCCGGTAGCGACGGCCAGCCAAGGATAATCGCGGATGTAGTCGTCGATGGTGCCGGCGATATCCCGCAGTCGTACGGGGGCCTGACCGCTTTGCTTCGCGAAGGCGCGCCGGGCATCGCGGATGGCTTGGTCGACTCGATCACGCAGCATCTGAATCTCGGGGTCGTACGCGTCGCCGAGCTTGATGAGCAGTTCTTCCGCGCCATCGATCAGTTCATCCAGTTTACGGGCCTTTTCCACACTCATTGCTTTTTGCCGCCGCACGTCACACGGAGAGTTTCACTTCGTTGAACTGAATCATGGGCGTCACGTCCGTGTATTTCGGAATGTCAGCGCCTAGTTCTGCCGCCGCCGGCCCCCATACTGCGACAAATGCGTCGACGGTGTCGAAGTAGAACTGGCAGCCGCCATAAAAGGCGGGCGGCTCGTCCGGACTCGTCCCGTGCAGACCTGCGTCGACTTCCGTCTTGCGCAATCCCTTGCCGAGCAGCCGCATGGCCAGGGGCAGGTGGTGCGTGACGTAGTAATTCATGTCGAAGTGGGTGCCAGGCTTCTTCGGGTATAGAACGCTAACTTTTATCATGGAAAAATACCTCGGATGATTTGACGCAGGGTGGTCGGGATTTCACGGCGGCGGCATCGGCCCCAGCGAGGCTTGGAGGCTCACGCCGAGCCCGAGTAACGCACGGTCGGTTGATGCCGGTGCGTCGAATTCCAGTGCTACCGGAAGACCGGTCCGTGTGAGCCCCGCCGGCAGCACCAACCCCGGCACTCCCGCGGTGCTGCCCGGGGCAATGTTCCGTGCAACCGCGACCTCGAAGGGGAGGCTCCGGCCGTCGGCGGTTTTTATCGTGGTTTCTTCGCCGATCAGCGGCGGGGGTACGAGCGTCGCGGGAAATACCATTGCCGCGACGTGCGAGCGTGAGAAGTACTCTTGATAGAGGCGTCGCAGCGTCGGGAGATACTGGTCGCGCGCCGCGGCGTAGGCGGTTTCGGATGTGACGTTGGGTCCGCCCGGTAGAACGTCGCTGCGAAAAGTGGCGGCTACGTCCGGGCTCGCTTGCGCGATGAGTTCATCGAAGCTCACGTTGGCGCCATAGAGGCGCAAGTACCGGGCGAGTTCAAGGCGGACATCGTGATTTTGCACCGGCTCCGTCGTCAGCTCGATGAGGCGCGCGAGGTCGGGCATCGCTCCTTCTACGAGTACGGCGCCGGCGTCTTGCAAGCGAGTCAGCGCCAGGTCGGTAATGCGCAGAACCTCCGGGTCCAGATCCTTGAACCAATAGTCGCGAACCACGCCCAAACGTACACCGCGAAGGCCCTTCGATTCGAGAGGAGACCAGTCGTTGGCGACCACCGAGTCGAACAGGGCCAGATCCGCCACGGTGCGCGCATGGGGGCCGATCTGATCGAACAGCGGCGTGATCGGTATGCAGCCCCGCGTCGAGTAGCGTCCGGTCGTCGGTCTGAAGCCGGCAATGCCGCAGAACGCGGCCGGCACCCGGATGGATCCTTCGGTATCCTCCGCAACCCCGAGGGGCGCAAGCCGTGCGGCGATCGCGGCAGCGGTTCCGCCGCTGCTCCCGCCGGGTACGCGCTTGAGGTCGTAGGGATTGTGAACCGCGCCGAACGCAAGATTGTTGCTGGTCCAACCGTACGACAGCTCATGCAAATTGGTCTTGCCGAGCACGACGGCGCCTGCGTCCCTGAGCGCCGCGACGACCGGTGCATCCTCGGTCGGGCGAAAATGCCGCAAAGCGGGGGTGCCGCCGGTAGTCGGATAATCCTTGGTATTGACGCTATCTTTGACCGGGATGGGCAAGCCGAACAGGGGTCCCAACCTTGCGCCCGCGCGGCGCTCCCGGTCGCGTGCACGAGCAGCTTCCAATACGCGCTCAGGCTCGAACGAGATGAAGGCGTTGAGTGCGCGTTGCGAAGCGCAGCGGGCGAGCAGCGCGGACGCATAACTCTCCGCGCTGAGCGCGCCGTGCGTCATGTGCCGTACGGCATCGGCCGCACTCAAATCGGTGAGCGGCGACGCGGCGGAGGCCGAGTCCAGGGCGCCGCCACGCGCAACGGAGACGGCGGCGGCTGCCGTACTGAGGACAAACGTGCGGCGCGATAGATATTCAGCGTCCGACATGATCTCGCTTCAGCGCCTGACACATGCAATGCACCGCCCCGCCGCCCATGCGGGTCCTTAATTGCGCCATGAGGTCTCCCTGCCACCAGTTAATTCGATTAACCCAATCCCACGCCAATCCCACGCTAAACTAAAACCGACGAATTGCGCAAGGCCGCCGTAGGATTGAGATGCGGCACCGGATCTGCCAGAGTCCGCATCATCAACGTACGATTCCCCGAAGGCCATCAATGAAACGACGCAGCGCCACGGTGCCGACACGCGAGCGAATTCTAAACGAAGTCGAGCGATTGATCGCAATGAAAGGAGTACACGGCTTCAAATTGCGCGACGTGGCCGACCGTCTCGGTCTGCAGGTTCCGGCCATCTATAAGCACTACAAGGGCCGCGATGACGTGTTGGTGGAAGTATCGCGCCGCTTCATCACGCTTCTCGCGGCGCAGTTCCATCCCTCGACGGCCCAGGCGTCGCCGGCGGCGCTGCGTTCATTCCTTAACCGCCTCGTCGAGTTCAAGATGTTCCACCCAGCCTATGTGCGCCTCGCCCTCGTCGACTTTGCGACCCCGGAGGGCGGCATGGACTACGTGAAACATGTGGCAGGCGGACCGCTCGCCGCCATGCACCGCCGATTGCGGAGCGTGCTGCAAGCCGGCGCACGCACCAAGCATTTCAGGCGTGTGGATGCCACGGATTTCTATCGGATAATGAAAGCCGCGCTCTTGATCCGACTGGTCTTCCCGGATGATAAGTTGCTGCTGCGCCGGCCCACGGCGGCGGAGGTTCGAGCCATCCAACGCTGGCTATGGAATATCGCCAGCGGCTTCCTGGCGCCGCGGCCCGCTGGCGGCCGCCGCCGGTCATGATACGCAGGCATGTGCGCCGGGGAAGCCGTGCATCGGCCACGCGACTTTGTCGCGGGTGCTGCCGAACCGTGGGTCGCTGAAAAAACCCTCCACCGTCATGCCGAGAAGCATCTGAAAGAACACCGTCGACGGTACGCCGTCGAGATCGACCCCGCCTGCCGCGAGCAACTGAAGATACGAGTCCTGACGCGCCGCGGGCCACTCGTCGAAGGGAGCTCCGCCGGGCGTCCCGGGTGCGCCGCGCTTTTGCAACTCACGACGAACGGCCGAGAGGGCAGTGCGGAAGAGCGCCGCCGGTGCGAACCGCGGCGGACCGTTCGCGGGCGTGCCTGACTGCCACGGTCCGTGGCGGTACAAACGTTCACCGGCCCCCCATGCGCCGGCGAGATGGTGGTCCAGATAGCGGGGGACACCTGCGGCGAGCGCACCCGGTACCGACGGCTCCGCCGGAATCAAGCGCTCGCAGGCCGCCTCGATGAACCGTGCCTCGGCGGCATCGAAGAAGTGGTAGGCGGGTACGGAGGGATGCCGGAAAACGCGCTGCGGTCCAGCGGCGGCCGCGAGCAATGCAGGCGCCGGAAGCGCCGCGGCGATGCCCATCGCAGCTAAAACCGAGCGCCTGGTAATGTTCCGCACTCGTGCTCTCCGCCGTTGGCGCTCAGAGTCCCGACTTGAACTGCAGGGTTGCGGTTATCACGCGTAGATTCTGGCATATCTCGGTGAGCTCATTCGCGGTACCTACATGAAATGTCGAGAATCGAAAAGAACTGTGGTCTCGCGCCTAATGCGCGAATACGAGGCTAATGTGTGAACAGGCCGATGTTTCTGGAATGTCAATTTATGTAAACCTCTAAACTTTCCCATCCTCGACCAGTCGACATCGAAGCATTTCAACTTGGCCATCAGGGAGACCATGGATGGCGTTTAGGTTCATCACCGGTATCGTCGCCTTGTCATCCGCCGTGGCGGCTGCCATGGCCATCTCTTCTTTCGCACCCCACGGACCCCGTGTGCAGGCGGCGGCCGGATCAGCCGTGCTGCACGCCTACGGCAGCCGCAGTGCGCGGCAGCGGCTCCGCGCAACGGACGGCAAATTCGATAATGCGCTTGCCGATTTGTCGCGACATGCCGCCCTGGCAAACCCCGCCCAAGTGCTTGCCGACCTGCATTCCATCAGCCCGGCGGCTCGCTTCAAGCTGGATTCCGACGGCGTCACCGCGCTCGTATCGATCGATGCCGTAACCTTGGGCGATCCGCAGCAATTGAAAGCTGCCTTGGAAGACCTCGGGTTGCAGCGAGCAGCGGTATTCGCCAATGACGTGGGCGGATGGCTGCCCGTGGCGCAGCTGCAAGCCGCAGCCGCGCGCGCGGAAGTTCACTCCCTGCGCGCGGCCATGTCGCGCACGCGGACCGGAGCGGTCACGTCCCAAGGCGATTTCGCGCAGCACAGTGCCGCCGTTCGCTCGAGCGATGCGGTTAGCGGTTCGGGAGTCACCGTGGGCGTTTTGTCCGACAGTTACAACTGCTATGCCGTGTACGCCGAGCCGGGAAGCGGCGTGCCGGCGTCGGGCTATGCGGGCTACGCGTACAACGGGTTCACAGCCACCGCCGCAACGGACGTGTCCACCGGCGATTTGCCCGCGGGTGTCCACGTACTCGAAGAAGCGGACTGCCCGAGCTATGGCGGCCCCATCTACACGCCGTTCGGGGACGAGGGCCGCGCCATGCTGCAGATCGTGCACGATGTCGCGCCCGGAGCGAGTCTCGCGTTCTACACCGCGGAGACGAGCGAAGCGGATTTCGCCAACGGCATCGTTGCACTCGCGGCGGCGGGAGCCAAGGTCATTGCCGACGACGTCGGATACTTTGACGAGCCATTCTTTCAAGATGGCATCGTGGCCCAGGCGGTCGATACTGTCGAAGGACACGGAGTGGCCTATTTCTCGGCAGCGGGTAACGACGGCAACGCGTCGTATGAAAACACGGCGCCGAGCTTTGCCACACTCGCGACCGCGGGTTCCGGGAGCGGCGAATATTTATTGAATTTCGATACCTCCGGCGCCACCACGACCACCGCTTTGCCGCTGACGCTGGATCCGATGGAGCCCGGCGAGTTCACGGCCATCGTCGTCGAGTGGGATCAGCCTTATGTGACCGGTTCGCCCAATAGCGGGGGTGCCACGAGCCGCATCGATGTGTGCGTGACCGGCGCGACCGGCGTTTATACCATCCAGAATAACGATGGCAATGACGTCACCTGCACCGGCCCGAATGCGGCCGGAGTCGATCCGGTGCAAATCCTGATCATCGCCAATCCGGCGAACGCGAGCGCCAGCACGCCGAAGGAAACTCTCAGTCTCGTCATCGGGCTGGCGGATGGCACGACGGCACCCGGCCGGGTGAAAGTCGCTGTCGAGACCGACGGGCAAAGCGATCCTCCCATCACGCAGTTCGCAACCAACAGCGCGACGATTCAGGGTCATCCGGGGGCTGCCGGTGCGGCTGCCGTGGGCGCGGCGTTCTACTTCCAGACACCGAATTGCGGGACGAACCCGGCGGTCCCCGAGTCGTATTCATCGCAAGGCGGTGCGCCCGTGTTGTTCGACACCACCGGCGCCAGGTTGGCGACGCCGGTCGTCAGGCAGAAGCCCGATTTTACCGGGCCCGACGGAGGCAACGACACCTTTCTGGGATTCACGCTGGCGTCTGCGGGTATCAGCGGCTCGAACGGCGAGCTGTCGACGACCATCGCCGCGTGCCAAAACAATCCCAGTTATCCGAATTTCTTCGGGACATCGGCGGCCACTCCGCACGTGGCGGGCATCGCTGCGTTGATGCTGCAGGCAAATTCCGCTCTGACGCCGACGCAGATCTATACAGCGCTTCGAAGCAGCGCGCTGCCCACGGGCGGAGCCGCGGGATTCAACTTCGCCTCGGGCTTCGGCTTCGTTCAGGCTGATGCGGCGTTCGCGCTGATACCGCCTGGCGCGCCGACGATGTCGACGTCCGCCAGCTCCGTGGTCTTGGGAAGCCCCGCGACGATCACTTGGTCGTCGATCAATGCGACGAGTTGTTCGGCGTCGGGAAGTTGGAGCGGGTCGCTGGCTACCGGTGGTTCGAAAACCGTGACTCCATCAGCGGTAGGCACCGCGGCTTATGCGCTGACGTGTGCGAATGCGTCGGGATCCTCGGCGGCTAGTTCAGTCAGTGTGACGGCCGCGGCCGCTGCAGCCCCTCAATCGGTTACGACCGCCGCAGCCCCTCAATCCAGTTCCGGCGGCGGAGGCAGCTGCGGATTGGGCATGCTCCTCGGGCTCGGCGCAATCGGCCTCGTGCGCGTGAGGCGCTCGAGGCTCCACACCGCTCATCGATTCTCGAGCCGCAGATCGTCGATGTCGGCGCTGGGATTCCACGACCACAAGTGAACTTTGAGGTCGGCGTCGTCGCTATGGCATGTCGGTGCGCATGCGAGCGTTGCGCGCCGGCCCCACTTTTTCTCGCACACGCTGGCCTCGGAAACAGTATGGTAACAACTCGTCTATCCGGGTGAACACCATGAACAGCAAAACCACGGCGATGGCGCGATCGGCAACCGGGAATGCAGCCGGCAAAAAGTCGGCGGGCTGGCAGAGTCTTGCCGCGCTCGGCGTCGTGTTCGGGGACTTGGGGACGAGCCCGCTCTATACGCTGCAGACGGTGGTGCAGGCTACCGGCGGGCAATTCACGACGCAAAGCGCGCTCGGGGTGTTGTCGTTGATCGTATGGACGCTGATCATCACGATTTCGATCAAATATTGCCTCTTCGTCATGCGCGCTGATAACCACGGCGAAGGCGGAATTCTGGCATTGATGTCGTTGATCGGCGCCAACGGCTTTACGCCGGGACTCAAGGCGCTCACGGGCATGGGTCTGCTCGGCGCCGCGCTGATCTATGGAGACGGGGTCATTACGCCGGCCATTTCGGTACTGAGCGCGCTCGAGGGCATCAATGTCGTCAGCGAATCGTTCAAACCGTTCGTCATGCCCACGGCGGTCGCAATTTTGGTCGGCTTGTTTGCTGCGCAGCGCTACGGCACGGAGAAGATCGGCAGCGCGTTCGGACCGGTCATGCTGCTGTGGTTTTTTGTCATCGCGGATCTCGGCGTCGCCGCGATCTATCGCCATCCAGCCGTGGTCGCCGCCATCGATCCGCGCTATGCAGTTGATTTCCTGCGCCACTCGGGAAGCGTCGGGTTTTTAGTGCTCGGAGGCGTGTTCCTGTGCATAACGGGCGGCGAAGCTCTGTATGCCGACATGGGTCATTTCGGCAAGGCGCCGATACGCCGTTCATGGTATGTCATCGTATTGCCGGCCTTGCTTCTCAGTTACGCCGGCCAGACCGCTTTCCTCATCGAGAAGGGTTCGGTCTCTGGAAATCCATTTTTTCAGATGGCACCCTCTTGGTCGATTTATCCGCTCGTGGCGCTGGCGACGGTTGCCACCATCATCGCCAGCCAATCCATCATCACAGGCTCTTTTTCAATGACCCGCCAAGCCATGCAACTGGGTTGGCTGCCAGGCGTTTCCATTAGGCAGACTTCGGACCAGGTGTACGGACAGATCTACGTGCCGGTGGTCAATTGGCTGCTGATGGTGGCGACGGTCGCCATCACGATTGCGTTCGGAAGTTCGGATCGCTTGGCGGGCGCTTACGGTACCGCCGTGGCAACCACCATGCTGCTGACCACCGTTCTGTTGTACAAAGCCATGCGCAACGTGTGGCGCTGGCCGCGGCCGGTTGCCATGACCGTAACGGCTCTTTTTCTCGTGGTGGACACCAGCTTTTTCCTCGCCAATCTGCTGAAGATCGCGGACGGCGGATGGCTTCCCTTGACCTTTGCGGCGATTCTTTTCTCCATCATGGTTACTTGGCGAACCGGCGTGGAAGCCATACGAGCAAACCTCGTCCAAACTCCGGAAGCAGGCGAACGATTCTTGGCCGACCTCAAATCCGGCGCGATACCGCGGGTGGACGGCACCACCGTGTTCCTGACCCGGAGCACGCAGAAGGTGTCGAGACTCATCATCGATCACGCGCATTTCGTCGGAGTTCTACCGCGGTACGCCATCGCGCTCAGCATTGTTTTTGAAAACACGCCGCGTATAGACGGGCCAAAGTGCTCGCTGGTGGAGCACATCGGCGAAGGTTTGTGGCACGTGGTTGCAAGATTCGGATTTATCGAAATTCCCGATTTGCGAGTCGCGCTGAATCACGCGTACGGACTCGATAAGGCCATTGATTTGGACAAGGCAATGTTCGTCGGGACTCGTGATCTGGTCGTATCCAAGCCGGTGCGGCCCGCGCTCAAGGGTTGGCGCATGGCACTTTTCGCCTTCCTTTACCGGAACTCGGTGAAAGTCGTCGACCGGTTCAACCTCGCTCCGGAAAACGTCATAGAAATCGCCAGGCAGATAGAAATCTAGATGTGACGCCGGCCCCCGGGCATTTTTTCATTTTTGTTTACCCATGGCCTTGATGAGCCGATAGGTAAATTCGACGCTTTCGTCGAAGGCTTGCACGCCCACGCGTTCGTCGCGGCCGTGCGCGCGATTTTCATCGACATCCTGCCATACGCCGCTCACATCGTAGCTGGGGATTCCCGCATTGCGGGTTTGTCGATCGTCGCTGAAGCCGGTCGCCATGGTGGGAATGATCGGTACGCCAGGCCACATCGAATGTGCCAGTGCCGCGATTTTCGCCATGATTTGCGGAGTCGGCGGCGATTCCGGGCTCACGATGGGGGTGGCATCGAGGGTTACCCGGATGCCCGGGTCGTTGAGAGTGCCGACCAGCAGGTCATGCACGTTGGCTTCGGTGTCACCGGGCATCATCCGGCACTGAATGGTCGCGCGGGCCCGCTGCGGCAACGCATTTTCGGCGTGGCCCCCGGAAATCAATGTCGCGACACATGTCGTGCGGAGCAAGGCGTTGAGGCGCACGTTCTGGCTCAAGCGTTCGGCGGCGGCCAGTTCCGGCTGCGGCGCCGCGACGGCCTTCATATCGGCACTCAACGGCCCGGGATCCACGGTGGCGAGTTCATTGAAGCTGGCCCGCGTCGTCGCGGTGAGCATTACCGGGAACTTGAAGGCTTCGAGTCGGCCAAGGCCGTCGCTAAGACGGTAAATGGCGTTGTCGGGCCCCGGCAGCGAGCCGTGACCGCCGGCGCTGGTCGTTTCCAAGGTGTAGGTAACGTACGTTTTCTCGCTGGTCCCTACCTCGAAATAGATTGGCGCGCCGTTTTTCAAATTTCCGCCGCCGCCGTCGAGATTTATCGCCATGTCCGCGTCTATCAGGTCCCGATGGTTCTTGAGCAGGAAAGCCGGTCCGTTGGCGTCCCCGCCGGCCTCTTCGTCGGCAGTGAACGCGACGACGATGTCGCGGTCCGGCACGAATCGCTCGCGTTTCAAGCGGATCAAGGACTCCGCGAGCGCGGCGTCGCCGTCTTTCATATCGATGGTGCCGCGGCCGTAGAAATAGCCGTCCTGCTCCGTGAGCTTGAAAGGATCGGTCGACCAGTCCTCGGGTTTGGCCTCCACGACATCGAGATGGCCCAGGAAAAGAACGGGCCGTCCGGTGTGCTTGCCGCGGTAGCGTACGATGACATTACCCTTGGTTGGATGATCCTCCGGCGCGATGAATGTCACGTCGCTCGGCCCAAAGCCCGCCGTCAACATCCAAGCCTGGATGGCCTTGGCCGCCTCGGTGGACCCATGTGCGTGGGTGGTATTGATCTGCACCAGGGTCTTCAGCATATCCCGCGCGAGTTGCTGATCCGCAGCCGGCGGCGGCACCGCGGCGGTGGCCAGCGCGGAACCTAGCACTGAGGCTGCGAGCAACGTACTGTATGACTTGATCATGGGGTTCGGCATCATTCAAGCATAACGGAACTGAAGGAGAATCCAATGCGGACGGCGATCGTCGCGCGGAGGCTTTTGTGAAGACCGGCAGACTGGAGGCATTCAGCGACGGCGTCATTGCCATCATCATCACCATCATGGTGCTGGAACTCAAGATACCGCACGGCGCTACCTTCGACGCCTTGATGCCGCTGGTACCCGTCTTCTTGAGCTACGTCTTGAGCTTCGTCTACGTCGGGATCTATTGGAACAATCATCACCACATGCTGCATGCCTCCGAGACAGTCACCGGGCCCATTCTGTGGGCCAATCTGCACCTTTTGTTCTGGTTATCGCTGTTTCCCATTACGACCGCCTGGGTGGGAGAGCACCACACGGCCGCAGCGCCGAGTGCGCTATACGGCGTGGTTTTGTTGATGGCCGCCATCGCCTATTGGATATTGCAGCAATCCATCATCGCCTCTCAGGGTCCGCAGTCCCTCCTGAAAAAAGCAGTGGGCGGGGATTGGAAAGGCAAGGCGTCGCCGGCTTTGTACGTGGCGGGCATAGCGGCGTCGTTTTGGTTCCCATGGCTGGCGCAGATCGTGTATCTGCTGGTCGCTCTGCTCTGGCTCATACCCGACAAGCGCATCGAGAACACGCTTGTCCAGCACAAGGCGTGAGCGCGACGGTTACGGGCTGTACCCTGTGGTCGTGGTCAAATGATTCCCTTGGCGCCGAGTGCGGCGACCTCCTCGGCGGACATTCCGAGCCGCTCGCGCAACACCTCGTTCGTCTGCGCGCCCAAGAGGGGTGGTGCCGTTCGATACGTGACCGGCGTCTGGGAAAGACGCAGGGGATTCCCGACGAGCGACACGGTGCCGCTGACCGGATGTGGCATGACCACTTGCATGGCGCGCGCCTTGATCTGTGGATCCGCAAAAACGGCGTCGATCGAGTTGATCGGTCCGCAGGGCACGCCGGCGTTCTCGAGGTCGGCGACCCATTGAGCTGTCGGCCGGGTCATCGTCACCTCGCATAGCCGCTCGATCAGCGCCGTGCGATTGACGACTCGATTCTTGTTGGTTGCGAAGCGTGCATCGAGCGCGAGTTCGCCGATTCCCATTTCGGCACACAATCGGGTGAACTGGGCATCGTTGCCCACGGCGATGATCATATAACCGTCGCTGGTAGGAAAGTCTTGGTACGGAACGATGTTCGGATGCGCATTGCCGAGGCGTTTTGGGGCATTTCCGCTCACCAGATAGTTCATCGCCTGATTGGCCAAGCAGGCCACTTGGACGTCGAGGAGCGACAGATCGATGTACTGTCCGACACCGGTGCGCTCACGGTGAGTGAGGGCCGCCAGTATCCCGATGGCGGCGTAGAGACCCGTCAGGATGTCCGTGACGGCAACACCTGCCTTTTGCGGCCCGGCTCCCGGCTCACCGGCTGCCCGGCCTGTGATGCTCATCAATCCGCCCATGGCTTGAACCAAGAAATCGTAGCCCGGGCGGGCGGCATACGGGCCGGTCTGGCCGAACCCCGTGATCGAGCAGTAGATGAGGCGGGGATTGATGGCCTTCAGCGCCTCATAATCCAAGCCGTAGGCTTTGAGCCCACCGACTTTGAAATTTTCCAAAACGACGTCTGCGCTGCGCGCCAGGCGTTCTACGATGGACCTGCCTTCCGGCGTCGTGAAATCGACGGTGACGGATTTCTTGTTGCGATTGGCGCACAAGAAATAGGCGGCATCCGCTGCGGGGTTCTCTCGGCCCTCGGCATCCCGCATGAATGGCGGGCCCCACGCGCGGGTGTCGTCGCCGCTCTTCGGGCGCTCGATTTTGATGACCTCCGCCCCCAAGTCCGCAAGTACCTGCCCGGCCCAGGGCCCGGCCAGAACCCGCGACAGGTCGAGCACGGTGATGTGCGATAGGGCGTTTTCCATCTTTGGTCCTCGAGATTCATGCCTGAGACACTGATGCGCGATTATGCGATGCTCCCGCCCAGGTGGGTATCAAAAAGGCTGACATATGGCGCGGGTGAATTTTCATTGGGACGATCCTCTGTTGCTCGAAGCGCAACTGACATCGGAAGAAATCATGGTGCGGGATGCGGCGCGTCTGTATGCGCAAGAGCAGCTCGCGCCGCGAATCTTGCAGGCGTTTCGCGAAGAGCGGGCCGACCCCTCCGTATTTCGCGAAATGGGGGATATCGGGCTGCTGGGGGCCACTCTGCCGACGGCCTTCGGCGGAGCGGGACTCAACTATGTGAGCTATGGTCTCATCGCTCGCGAAATCGAGCGAGTCGATTCGGGATATCGATCCATGATGAGCGTCCAATCGTCGTTGGTGATGCTGCCCATCTATCAGTTTGGTACCGAGGCCCAGAAGCACAAGTATCTGCCGCCGCTGGCACGCGGTGACTTGATCGGATGTTTCGGTCTGACCGAACCCGACCACGGTTCCGACCCAGGCAGCATGGTCACCCGTGCGCGTGCTGTCAGCGGCGGATTTCTTCTGACCGGGTCCAAGACATGGATTTCCAATAGTCCGTTCGCCGATGTCTTCATCGTATGGGCGAAGACCGACGACGAGGCGATTCGAGGTTTCATTCTGGAGAAGGGCTGGAAAGGACTGTCGGCGCCGGTATTGCGGGGCAAGGTCGGGTTGCGTGCGTCGACGACCGGACAGATCGTCATGGATCAGGTGTTTGCGCCGGAGGGCAATCTGCTCCCGGGTGTGTCCGGTTTGAAGGGTCCCTTCACCTGCTTGGATTCTGCGCGGTACGGCATTTCATGGGGAGCGCTGGGCGCCGCGGAAAGCTGCTGGCATACCGCTCGGCAATACGTTCTCGACCGCAAGCAATTCGGGCGTCCGCTCGCCGCCAATCAATTGATACAGAAGAAATTGGTCGACATGCAGACGGAGATTACACTGGCATTGCAAGGCTGCCTGCGCCTGGGACGCATGAAGGACGAGGGCAGCGCCGCCGTCGAAATCACCTCCTTGCTCAAACGCAACTCCTGCGGCAAGGCGCTCGAGGTGGCGCGCGCGGCGCGGGATATGCTGGGCGGGAACGGAATATCCGACGAATACGGCGTCATTCGGCATCTGGTGAACCTCGAGGTCGTCAACACCTACGAAGGCACGCATGACATTCACGCCCTCATCCTCGGCCGGGCGCAGACGGGGATTCAGGCCTTTTCCTAGGACGGTCACCGTCTGGTAGGGATGGCGCCCGCCTAAATGAACATTCCGCCCGAAACCTCGATTCTCTGCGCGTTGATCCAGGCGGTGTCGGACGACAATAGGGTAGCAATGACGCCGCCGATGTCGTCGGGCAAACCGACCCTGCCGAGCGCCGTCTGCGCCGCGATCATGGCGTTCACCTGCGCATCATCGCGCACCATCCCGCCGCCGAAATCGGTTTCAATGGCTCCCGGCGCAACCACATTCACGGCGATGCCGCGCGACCCCAGTTCTTTCGCCATATACCGGCTTAAGACCTCGATCGCGCCTTTCATCGCGGCGTAGGCCGAATATCCCGGCAATGCGAAGCGCGAGAGTCCGCTCGAGATATTGACGATTCGGCCGCCGTCGGTGAGCAGCGGCAGCAGCTTCTGCGTCAGGAAAAAGACCCCTTTTAAATGGACGTTCACGAGTTCGTCGAACTGTGCCTCGGTGGTGTCGGCGAAGTTCGCGTGAATGCCGATTCCAGCATTGTTGACCAAAAAATTGAACCGTTCGCGCTGCCAGTTCTTCGCCAAAATTTGGCGCAATCCGATAGCGAACTCGACGAAGCTCGCGCTCTTGGCAACATCCAACGGCAGCGCATGCGCGCGACGTCCCATGGCTTCGATCTGCGCCACGGTTGCCTCGGCTTCGGAGCGGCCGCTCTTGTACGTCAGGATGACATCGGTTCCGCGCTGCGCCAGTTGAAGGGCGGCGCTCTTGCCCAATCCGCGGCTGCCTCCGGTAATCAAGGCGATGGGGATGGTAGTGGTGTTCATCGTTTCTTTCCTCGAACAGGTGTTGCGTACGACGAGGCATTACGAGCCCGTTGCCGGATCAAGACTTCGGGCAAGTATATTCATCGTCGCCGCCTTTGGCCGACTTGGGTACTTCCTTGGTCCAATCCGGCGGAATATCGAAGCGGGCAGCCGGAATTTCATCGGTGTTGATGATCACGGTTTCCGTCGTGTACGCCGCCATTTGTACGTACTGGGCGAACGGATCCGGCGCCGCCGACTGGCCGGCACCGCCGCTTGCGGCCCCGGTGCTCGCTGCACCCTGCGAATCATCGGTCTTTTTCTTGTGGAATAGGCCGCCCATCAACTGGCCCACTGCCTTGCCGGCCTGGGTAACATCGGCCAGCGGGTTGGCGGTCGACGTGTCGCCGTCGGCGGATTGGTTGGCTTTCGCCTTGGCCGCGGCGGCGCACTGCTGGCCGCCCATCAACATGCGCAGCGACGTCTTGAGCGGTTGGCCCTTAAGATCGCTGGATTTCTCGGTCAGCTGTTTGATCTGCGACTGATAAGCCGCCAGAAACTTCGCGACGTTGACCCGCATGATTCCCTGAGCATCGTCGAGACCGAGTTTTTTTGCGTAAGCCGTATTGAACGCGCGCCTATCGCTGCTTCCAGGCAAATTGTCCTGCGTAAGCCATACGTCCAAGGCCACGACCGTGTCGCAGACATCGCCGGTATCTTTGTTGGTACATGTCTCCGTCAGAGTGGCCGATGTCCTTTGTGCATCGTGGCCGGCAATGGACATCTTATCGTCGGTCTTGTGCACCTCGATTTTGGGCGGCGACATCTCGCACTTCGACTTGTCGATCGGCTGCTGTTTCTGGGAGACCGGGCAGGAGCGCATTTTCTCGAGGTTTGCCTGCATTTTGGCGCGCATCGCCGCCAGTTCCTCGGGCGTCGCGAATACCTGTTCGCGATAACGCTTCTTCTCCGGCTCCAAATTCCAGGTGACGTCGCGATCGAGCCGGATGATTTCGCCGCCTTGAACATTGCCGCACAGCAGGGACATCATGCCTTCGCAATGCGACTCGGTATCCTCGCGCTTCCTGTCGGCCGTCAGACTCGTGGTGGTGGCGCCGTGCATGCGAACCACGGACGCGACGTCCAAGGATGTTTTTTGCTGGATGGTAACGTCGGCCTGCGCGGTCGCCGTCAACGCCGCGAATGCGGCAGCCGACCACCAAACAACCCCTGATAATCCGTTTTTCATTTTGTTGCTCCTTCTGGCGCTTGTGGATCCGTAACTCCGAGAGCATAGCCTGCGGCTGCCCGCGCATCGAGTCCGCTGCGGGGTCACGGCCGCCTGGCGCCCGAGCGGTGTTCGATGTTCGGCAAGAAGGCCGCGATCATCCCGAGCAGGGGCAGGAACGCGCACAGCCGATACACGAATTCGATGCCGTACCGGTCGGCGAGACTTCCCAAAACGGCTGCCCCGATTCCGCCCATGCCGAAGGCGAAGCCGAAAAATAATCCGGACACCGCGCCGACCCGCCCGGGCATCAGCTCCTGGGCATACACGACGATGGCGGAAAATGCGGATGCCAATATCAGGCCGATGACGAAGCTCAACGCTCCGGTCCAGAACAGGTCGGCGTACGGCAGCATCATCGTGAACGGCGCGATGCCGAGTATCGAAAACCAGATGACCTGTTTGCGGCCAATACGATCTCCGATGGGCCCTCCGATCAAGGTACCGAGCGCCACCGAGAGAAGGAAAAAAAATAGGTACATCTGTGCCGACTGCACGGACAGGTTGAATTTTTCAATGAGGTAGAAACTGTAATAACTCGTAATACTGGCCAGGTAAAAATACTTTGAGAAAATCAGGGTAAGCAAAATACCGACCGACCAAGCCGCACGCCGCGCTGAGACGGGGCTCGCGCGAGCCGCCCGCGATTTTCGCCGCACTGAATTGCTCAGATGTTGGCGTTGGTACCATGCGCCCACCTTCCCGAGGATGAGGATCGCGAGCAGCGCAGCGAGAGCGAACCAGATGACGCTCGTCTGCCCGTGAGGAATGATGATCCAAGCAGCGAGCAGCGGGCCCATGGCGCTGCCGGCATTGCCGCCTACGGCGAAGATCGATTGCGCCAAGCCATGGCGGCCGCCGGATGCCAGGCGCGCGATCCGCGAGGCTTCGGGATGAAAGATCGAGGATCCCATTCCGACCAATGCGGCGGCGACCAACACGCTCGCATAATTCGGCGCCTGCGACAGTGTGACGAGGCCGATCAGCGTAAAACCCATGCCGATGCTCAATGAGTAAGGTTTTGGGTGCTTGTCGGTATAGATGCCGATGATCGGTTGCAGCACGGATGCGCACACCTGGTAGGTCAGGGTGATCGCGCCGATCTGCATGAAACTCAACGTGAATTCGCCCTTCAGCAGCGGGTAGATCGCAACGATCAACGACTGGATCATGTCGTTGAGAAAATGTGAAAAGCTGATCGCTCCGAGAACTCTGAAGCGCGTTCTTTCAGCGTGGGCCCTGGACCTTGAATGGACGCCGATGCTGTTTTCCATTTACGTACCCTACTAGCTACTTCGTTGTCTGTCCTGCGAGAATGCATGGATGAAACGATTCGAGCCCTATGTCTTCTTGCGCGAGCTTGCAACTCGTTGGGACGTATTGGCGTTCATCGTCGTCATCGGGCTGATCGCATTCCTGGGGGAGACCTCGCGCGGCCTGTTCGCTCCGCTTTCGCAGCTCGTATCGACGCCGATTTCCCTCGAGCCGATTCACCTGCCCGAGTATGCGGCGCGCACCACGTTTCGCATGTTGGCCGGGCTTGCTCTGTCGCTGCTGTTTACGCTGACTTATGCAACCTGGGCGGCAAAAAGCGAGCGTGCCGGTAAGCTGTTGGTGCCCATCCTGGATATTCTCCAGTCGGTGCCGATTTTAGGGTTCATTTCTGTGACGGCGGTATTTTTTCTTTCCCTGGCGCCCGGACGGGTTTTGGGCGCCGAGTTCGTGGCGATCTTTGCCATATTCACCAGTCAAGCGTGGAATATGGCGTTCAGCTTCTACCAATCGCTGCGGACCGTACCGATCGAACTCACGGAGGCCGCCGAGTCGTTTCGATTGTCGCCCTGGATGCGATTCTGGCAGTTGGAAGTTCCGTTCGCCTTGCCGGCACTCATCTGGAACATGATGATGTCCATGTCCGGCGGATGGTTCTTCGTGGTGGCGTCCGAAGCGGTGGTGGTGGGCCACACGTCGTTTTCTCTGCCGGGCGTCGGTTCGTACATCGCGCTCGCCATCGCGCAAAAGAACCTGCCGGCCATTGGTTGGGCGATCTTGACCATGCTGATCGTGATTCTGTTGTACGACCAATTGCTGTTCAGGCCGTTGGTGGCGTGGGTGGACCGTTTCCGCGTGGAACAAGAGCCTGGCGCGCAGGTTCCGGAGTCATGGGCGCTGACCATGATGCGGCGTTCAAGTTTGGTCCACGCAGCGACGGTGGCGTTTCACTCCGCGGTACTTTGGACCGGTCGGGTGGTCAAGCGCACCGATTCGCCCAAATTGGATGTCGAGGTGCGGCCCAAGCGCAGCTTGGATCTGCTTTGGATATCGCTGATCGTGCTCGCGGTGGTGCTCGGCCTGTGGCACATCGTCGCCGTGCTCGTCGCGAATACGTCGTTGCAGGAAGCGTTGCAGGTGTCCGGGTTGGCGGTTCTCACGATGCTGCGCGTTTTCATTTTGATCGCGCTTGCCAGCCTGATTTGGGTGCCCATCGGCGTGTGGGTCGGCATGCGGCCGCGTGCGGCGCAAATCGTCCAGCCCATCGCTCAATTCATGGCCGCGTTTCCCGCCAATCTGCTGTTTCCAATCGCGGTTTACGGCATCGTGACGTGGCAACTGAATCCGAACATCTTTTTGAGCCCGCTGATGATTTTGGGCACGCAGTGGTACATTCTTTTCAACGTCATCGCCGGAGCGTCTGCGATTCCCACCGAAATGCGCTACGTCGCAGCCAATTTCAGGGTCGCCGGTTGGCTCTGGTGGCGCAAGGTTGCACTGCCCGCCGTGCTGCCTTTTTATGTGACCGGCGCGATCACTGCTTCGGGCGGATCCTGGAACGCAGCGATCGTCGCAGAGGTGGCCTCGTGGGGTGATACGCAGGTACAGGCACGCGGACTCGGCGCGTATATCGCGGAAGCCACGACCGCGGGCGATTTCCATCGTATCGTACTGGGAATCGGCACGATGAGCCTGTTCGTCGTAATCATCAATCGGCTCTTTTGGCGGCCGCTTTATTACCACGCCGAGCGCAAATATCGACTTACCTGATGGGTTCCCGGCATGAATGACTCACCAATACTTCAGTGCACCGATGTCCGCAAATCGTTCCCCAAGCCGGAGGGAGCCGAGCTGTTGGTTCTCGAGGGCATGAATCTCGAGCTGCACGAAGGGCAGATCGTCGGGCTCCTCGGTCGGTCCGGCTCGGGTAAGTCGACCTTGCTGCGCTTGATCGCGGGCCTCGCGGAGCCGACCTCCGGTCAAGTCACCTACCTCGGACACCCCATTTCCGGGCCGGCGGCCGGAATCGCCATGGTATTTCAGAGCTTCGCATTGTTTCCCTGGCTCACCGTCTTCGAGAATGTTGCGCTAGGGCTGGAGGCGCAACGCATGCCGCGGGCGGAAATCCGCAAACGATCGCTCGCAGCCATCGATCTCATCGGCCTCGATGGCTTCGAATCGGCCTACCCGCGCGAGTTGTCGGGCGGTATGCGGCAGCGCGTCGGGTTTGCCCGGGCGCTGGTGGTGCATCCCAATGTTCTCCTGATGGATGAGCCGTTTTCGGCGCTCGACGTACTGACCGCGGAGAACCTGCGCACGGACTTTTTGGATCTGTGGTCCGAGGGACGCATGCCCATCAAGGGCGTCATTCTCGTGACGCACAATATCGAAGAGGCGGTCCTAATGTGCGATCGCATCCTGGTTTTCGGCAGTAATCCAGGCAGAATCTTGAGCGAAATCAAGGTGTCATTGCCGCAGCCGCGCAACCGCCTGGATCCGAGTTTTCGCGAATTGGTCGAGCGGATCTATGTTGAAATGACGGCTCGTCCGAAGGGGGCGGCGGGCGGACGCCAGGAGCGTTTCCCGGGTTTGGGTATCGGCAGTGTCTTACCGCAGGTATCCACGAACTTGCTCGCAGGCCTGATCGAGGCGGTGGCGGCGGCGCCTTTCAGCGGCAAGGCGGATTTGCCGGAAATTGCTTCAGATCTGCAAATGGAGATCGATGAGCTCTTTCCCGTCGCCGAAACGCTCCAAATGCTGCGGTTCGCCGAACTCGAAGGCGGCGACCTCAAACTGACCGAAGATGGCCTGGCATTCGCGCATGCCGCCGTTGACGAGCGTAAGCACATATTCCTGCGGCATTTGCTGACGTACGTACCGCTTGCCGCGCATATACGTAGGGTATTGGATGAACGCGCCTCGCATTCGGCGCGCAAGAGCCGTTTCATCGACGAACTCGAGGATTTCATGAGCGAGGAAGCTGCCGATAAGACCTTGCGCAACGTGGTCCGCTGGGCCCGGTATGCAGAGGCCTTTGCCTACGACGATGAGAATGCCATGTTCAGTCTAGAGAATCCGACTTAAAATAAGCGGATGAGCGATTCGGCCTCTCCTTACCTGAATTTACACGTCCCTCCGGATGAAATGGTGAGATATATTCAGGATCTCATGACTCTGCCGCACGCTGAAATTGCAGCGAGTTCTGCGATGACGCTCGCGCAGCGCCAATGGGGCGGGGATACCCCGCTGGCGCGGGCGGCGCTGCTGCGCTGGGGAGCACTCAACCTCGCGTTTCAAGATAAACGTCTCGAGACATGGACGGTCACCCGCGAGCGCGACCGCATTCAGGTTCCGGCCGCCCTCGTGGCGGCCGCTGGAATTGCGCCATTGGTCATCGACAACGAGCGGGCGGTGTTCGACATTCCGGCGTTGCTCGACGCCACCCTCGAGTTCCAACCACCTGCGGGTCAGGCTTAGCCGTCCATGACCACCGCCGACGGCCAAGCGCCTCCGCCGCGCTTTGGGATGCTGCGGACTATTGCGCTCTACAAGCTCGTCAAGGTTCTGCTGTTGTTGCTCGCGGCGTACGGCGAGTTACGGCTCCACGATGCATCCCTCTCCGCCAAGTTGGTGACCTGGGTGCAGGCCCGGCCGGCGGGACTCGAGCACGAGGTCGTGACGCAGTTGCTGCAGTGGTTCAGCGGCCTCTCCGAATCGAAGATCCATGCGCTCCGATTCGTGACGTTCACCTACGCCGCGGTGTTTGCGGTCGAGGGCATCGGCCTCTGGATGCGAAAGCGGTGGGCGGAATGGCTGACCACCATCATTACGGCGTCGTTGATTCCGCTCGAAGTCTGGGAGTTCCTGCACCGGCCGAACTTCGGTAAGGCCGCCGTCGTGATCGCCAACACCGCCATCGTCGCGTACCTCGTTTGGCATGTCCGCTCGAAGGGACGGCGTGATTCCGTCTAAAGCGGGCTGGTGCCATGCCCCCGGCGAGCAGGCAGCGCCCCCCGGTTTGTGAAATGATCTTCATCTGGGCTGAATTTTGCCGATCCGTCGTATTCTTGCATCCGCTTGTTAATACCCACCGCTGGAGACGCTATGACTAAGTCTGGAACCTTGATTATTTCTGCGTTGTTGACCATGGGCCTCGCCGCTGGTGCGATGGCTGCCGATATGCCGAAGACCGCCGCCCCGATGTCTGCCGATGCGCCTACCGCTTCGGGCACGACGACGACGACGCCGAAGTCTGGCAAGAAGCACAAGAAGAAGAAGTCCGCCCCGGCTCCGACGACGACCAAGTAGTATCAGGTTGACTACACGCCTCGGCTGCTATTAGGGTGGCCGGGGCGTTTCTGTCTTCGAGTATTGGCGGTTCTCGTCCATGACGGCTCAATCCGTTGAGATCGCCCATCTGATCCAGGTCGCGCTGACGCCGATATTTCTAATTTCCGCGATCGGTGTGACGCTCAATGTGCTCACCAGCCGCTTGGCGCGCATCGTGGATCGGGCTCGGGCCATGGAGGATCGGTTGCTCCGATCGGATTATGTTCAGGACTCGCGTGACCTGCACGGCCAGCTCAAGATCTTGGCGCGCCGCTCGCGCTGGATCAATGCAGCAATCACGCTCATCACGTTATCGGCACTGTTCATTGCGCTGGTCGTGGTCATGTTGTTCGTAAACGCGTTTCTACGCTGGGACTTGGCGGCGTTCATCGCGGGTATGTTCATCTTGTCGATGTTGACGTTGGCGGCAGCGTTGCTGGCGTTCTTGATCGAAGTGCGCATAGCGACGACGACGCTGCGCATCGGCATCAAAGTTGCCTCCGGCGAGGGCGATTAGCGCGGTCAGCACCCCGGCCATCCCCGGGTGCGCCTGTGCAATCGCACCCTCAGTCAAAAAAACCCAACGCGGTCAGGAGTAAGAACCTAAGATTGGGGGCCATGGGTTCAGTACCGCTCGGAGGGCAGAATGCAGCGGATTTTTTTCAGTTACTTGGTAATGATGGCTGCCGCGGCGCTAGGCGCAAGCGTTGCACTGGCCGGTGGCCAAATGATGCCGGGCGGCCAGGGAGGTATGGGCCGTCCGTCCTCCATGAATCAGCCAAGCGAAGACATGCAATCCGCCCCGTCCACCGAAAAGCCGGACGCGGCGTCGCGGAAGGCCTACGCGGCCGGGATGAAATCGTTGGCAAAGGCGAAGGAATACGAGAGTGCCGCCGCCGCTGCGCAAAACCCGGATAAAAAAGCCGGTGCTCTGGAAAAGATGGGTGATCACTACAATCGGGCGCTGGACCAATTCACCGAGGCGTTGAGCAACAAGGGCGACATGTACGAGGCCTGGAACAATGTGGGCTACATCCACTTGCGTCTGGGGGCCTACACGGAAGCGGTCGACGATTACAATCACACCCTCGCGTTGAAGCCGGACTTGCCTGAGGCGCTCGAACATCGGGGCGAAGCCTATCTAGGCGTGGATCGGCTGGATGAAGCAAAGGCGGCGTACATGGATCTGTTCAACCACGCGCGGCCACTTGCCGACGAATTGATGTCGGCGATGCAGAAGTGGCTGACCGAGCATCGAAGCAACGCCGGCGGAATGCGCGCATCGGATGTCGCGGCGTTCGACAAGTGGCTGCAGGAGCGCGACGGAATCGCCAAGCAGACCGCCTCGCTGCCGCACTGACGCCGGCCCGGACGAGCGGCCTCACGACTGACCCGTGCCGAGCTGCTTAGGTCCGCGCGGCGCTTTTCAGCATATCGAGTTCCAAGCGCATTTCCGCCACTTTGTCTTCGAGAATCGCGAGGCGTTGACTCAACGTAGTGGTCGTTCCCGCAGCCTCTGCCTCGTCCGCTGGCTCCGGCGCCGACTCGATGATCCCGGAGAACAGATGCGCGTAGCGCAATTCGCGCGCACCTGCGGCTCTCGGCAGGCGCGCGATGAACGGTCCGTCTTCACGCTCCATCAAGCCCTTGAGCGTCGATTCGACAGCCGCGGCATCGGCGAATTCGCATAATCGATTGGTTCTGGAACGCAGTTCGCCGGGAGTCTGAGGTCCGCGCAGCAGCAGCACGCAAATGATGCCGAGTTCCTGCTTCGAAAACTTCAGCGAGCCGAATTCTGTGTTGCAAAACCGCTGTTTGTACTTGGTGACGCGGCCGCCGTAGCCGGCCGATTTGTCGCTCACCAGGTACTTCTTCATCAACGAGTCGACCGCTTGTTGCACGGTGGCCTCGGTAAGTTCGAGCACCGGCTCTCGATTGGTTTTCTGATTACACGCGTTGGTGAGCGCATTGAGCGACAGTGGATACTGATCCGGGGTCGTGATCTCCTTTTCGATCAGACAGCCGATGACACGCGCCTCGGTGGCGGAAAATTCAATATTCATGTGCTGCTTCCAAGTCGGCCTCGGTTGATTTAGGGTAGATTCTTCAAGGATATCCTTTAAAGCCCCTTGCCGCGTGATGGTGTCGCTATGAGTTCAATTCAACTGGTGTCCGAACACGCCTGCTTTGGCGGCGTGCAGCAATTCTACAAACATGATTCGCGTGAAACGCAAGGACCAATGAAATTTTCCGTCTATCAACCGCCGCGGGCGAAGGCCGGCAAGGTGCCCGTGCTGTACTACTTGGCAGGCTTGACCTGCACTGAGGAGACCTTTCCCACGAAAGCACATGCGCAGGCCGTCGCCGCAGAATTGGGTCTGATGTTGATCGCTCCGGATACGAGTCCGCGTCAGCCCCGCATCCCGGGCGACTCGGAGAAATGGGATTTCGGTCAAGGCGCGGGCTTTTACGTCGACGCGACTCAGGCACCGTGGTCGACGAACTACCGCATGTACAGCTACGTCACCCGTGAACTGCCTGAAGTCGTGGCGGCGAATCTACCGGCGTCGTCCGATGCCAGCGGCATCTTCGGCCACTCGATGGGCGGGCACGGGGCATTGACCATCGCGTTGCGTAATCCCACGCAATACAAATCGGTATCGGCATTTGCCCCGGTTTGTGCGCCGATGCAATGCCCGTGGGGCCAGAAGGCATTCACCAACTACCTGGGGCTGGATCCGGAAAAATGGCGCGGGCACGATGCGAGCGAATTATTGGCGCAGAAGCCGTTTCCGGCGCACATCCTCGTCGATCAAGGCACCGGCGATCAGTTTCTCGCGGAACACCAGTTGTTGCCCGAGAAGTTGTCGGCCGCCGCGGCGAAGTCGGGGCAACGGCTCACGCTGCGCATGCAGCCGGGCTACGATCACGGCTACTATTTCATTCAAACCTTCATGGCTGATCATCTGCAACACCACGCGCAAATATTAACGTAGCGGCTGCCGAGCGAAATCCATTGCAAGCCGAGTGCGGCGCGGCGCTCGGCGGTTCAAGAGCATATTGCGATTGACTTGATGATTGCGTTGTTGCAACGTACGAAGCCTCAACAAGTTCCCCTAACCGGGATGAAAAGGGAACTCGGGTTACAAGCCCGGGCTGCCCCCGCAACTGTGAGCGGTCTGCCTCGCATCGAATACCACTGGATTGACGAGATCTGGGAAGGTGATGCAGGGCCTCAAACCCGCGAGCCAGGAGACCTGCTTGTTGAAGTCGCCCATTCGACAGCCGGGGTGTGCTGAGCGAGCGGATTTTCCCGAGCGGCGACGGAGTGGGGCTGCGTGCGCGCAAGCTTCGCGTCGCTGCACCCGTTATCGTCGGGAAGGCAACGCTAGGCCGGTGCGGGACGTGGTCCTGGGGATCTCGTCACCGGGGGGCAGCCTTGAAACACTTATTCGCTGTTTGCGCGTGCGCAGCCGTGCTCTATGTTCATGTTCGAATCGCTGAAGCGCAAGTGGCGCCGGCGCCGCCGACGGATGATCCGTTGCACGAGATCGTCGTAACCGCAACCCGCAGCCCACAGCCCGCAAGCCAAGCGCTGGAGGCAATTGTCGTCATCGATCGCCAGGCGCTCGAGGATGCGCTGGCTACGGATGTCGGCGACGTGCTGCGCTTGCACGCCGGCCTCGACATCGGCCGCAACGGCGGTCCGGGGCAACCGCTGTCGCTGTTCATCCGCGGCGCCAATAGCGACCAGTCGATCATCATGATCGATGGCGTGCGCATCAACGCCGGCACGATTGGTGGTGCGTCACTGCAGAACCTCGCCCCGGAACTGTTCGAGCGGATCGAGATCGTCGAAGGGCCGCGCTCGGCGATCTACGGCACTGACGCCATTGGCGGCGTAGTCAACCTCATCACGCGCACGGGCGGCCCCTCGGGCGCCGATGCGATGCTGGACTACGGCCGCTACGCAACGGGCGAATTCGCCGTGGACGGCAACTACACGGAGGGTGACACCAGCCTGCGTGCGGCATTTACCGGACAGCGATCGACCGGTTTTCCGACCTTCGTCGGGGATACGCTGGACAGTGGCTACAAAAATCTGTCGGGCACCGCCGCCGCATCGACCAGGATCGCCGACGCCGACATCGGTGCCTTCTATTGGCTGTCGACAGGCACGACACAGTACGCCGAGGGGAATTACAACGGCGACTACACCGCGTTTGTTTCCTTCACGCCGCTCGAGGAGCGATTCTCGAACAGCGCGCTCGCAGTGCACGCGAGCGGCGACCTGACCGGCATCTGGCACGCGCGGGCAACGTTGAGTCGCATCATCGATGACCTGCGGCAGGACCAGGTGGACATCTACACCCAGCCCGCGGTCGGGGACTTCGACTACACGTCGCGCGACACGTTCGATCTGCAGAACGACGTCAAGATCGCCGGCACGCGGGTCAATCAGCTCGTCACATTTGGGACGATTCTCACCCAGGAGCAAACCAACTCGCTGTCCTATGGGACGGCGTATGCGATCGAAACGCATACGGAAACCTACTATGTTCAGGACCAGCTCGAAGACGGACCCAGTCGGCTTCTTCTGGCCGGCGGTTATTACCATCACCCCGCGTTCGGCGATCATGAAACTTGGAATGCTGAATATGGCTATGCCGTAACGGGAAGCACGCTGCTGATCGCGTCTGCCGGCACGGCATTTCGCGCGCCGTCGGCGACCGACCGATTCGGCTTCGGCGGCTCGCCCAATCTTTTGCCTGAAAGTTCGCGTGACTTCGAACTCGGCATCAAGTCGCGCATCAGCGAATCCCAGCAGGCGACATTCTCAGCGTTTCAGAACACCATCAACGACCTGATCGAGTTCGTGCCGGTCCCCAGTAACATCTACGGCGGCGAAAACCAGAACATCGACCGCGCCCGGATTCGGGGACTGGAGGCAACCTGGGAGTTGCACGCCGATCCGTGGTCGGTGCGTGCCGAGGCTAGCCTCCAGGATCCCCGCAACCTCTCCGCCGACGCCCCAGATACGGAGCTGCTGCGTCGTACCAAACGCAGCTTCACCGTCAGCAGCGCCCGTCGAATAGGGCGCGCAGAGCTTGGACTTGAGTTCCTGGAGTCCGGCGCGCGGCAGGACGTCAATGGCGTCACCGGCGCACCGGAGGTGCGCGATGGCGGCTACCTGCTGACGTCGATCTGGGCGAAGGTAGCGCTGACGCCGGCCTGGTCGGTGACGGCGCGACTCGACAACGCGCTAAATAGGCAATACGAGCTGGCGAATGGGTATAACACGGCCGGCCGAGCCGCTTCCATTTCCACTCGCTACAGCTTTCGCTAAAAAGCGTTGTTGGCGCTCAGCGACCCTGAACCACCGGCTGGGACGTGATCCGTCCGTCGAAATCCATCCACACATGCTGTGCAAAGTCGTACAACTTGCAGCGCCGCACGGTGTTCCAATAATAGCGCCAGGTGAAGACTTCCGAATTCAGACGTTCATCGAGAGTCGCGCTGAGCCGTGCCTGGGCTTCTTTCAGGCGGTACAGCGGAATACCCATGTTCACGTGGTGGGCCCCGTGTTCGAGAATGTAGTGAATCATGCCGTCGAGCGGCCGCATGAGCTTGACGTGTACGGTGGTGGTCGCATAGCCGGCATTCGCGCTCCATTCGTCGCGGCGCTCGTACCATGGTACCCGCGGATGGGTATGCTGCACGTAGACCACGAATCCCATCAGACAATTCCACAAGAAGAACGGCACCGCAAAACCGAAAATCAGCAGCGACCAGATGGAGTTGCCGTTATGGATCCCCCACAGGGTCAGGCCGCCGATCCACAATACGGCAAATCCCGCAACCAGGAAGCTATCGACGAGGTGACTGGGGCGACGCGTCGTAACGTGCTTGCGGCCCGGGAAGAACAGCTTCTTCCACCACATCTCGATCATGTAATAAATGCCCTGGCCGACACCGCTGCGATAGAGGTGCTCGAGCTGTCGCCGCATCCAGGGCAGGCGCGCAAATTCAACCGGCGAGTAAGGTGTCCACACGTAATCGCGGCCCTTTAAATTCGTGAAGCCGTGGTGAGCCAGGTTATGTCCGACTTCCCACAGGCTGTAGGGCGTCAACGACGGCAGGAACGCGATTCGGCCAATCCATTTGTTGAGTGTTTTATTGGGCGTGTAGGAGCCGTGGCAAGCGTCGTGGCCGATGACGAACAGTCGCGCGATCCACAGGGCAGCGACCAACGATGCGAAAACTTTGATCCACCAAGCCTCGACCACCAATAGGCTGGCAATCGCAGCCCCCAAAACCAGCCAGTCCAAGAAGAACCAGATGATCGGCACCGCGATGGCGCGGTCGACCGTGAACGGCTGCAGCAGCTTTTGAAATTTGAACCGGGATTTGTCCGCAGCGGGACTGGCGTCTGGTACGGTATCTGATTCAGGTGTGCAAGATGGCATTCAAAACTCCGGCCGGCAGGCGAAGCCTAAACACCACAGTATACGCTCGCGCCGGCGAGCCATGTAGGAACTGCGTTCAGGCAGTTTCCGCATCGGGCCAGAGCAGGACACCCAAATGCTCGCACGCTTCGATCAAAGCGGTCGCCGCCTCGCGGGTACTGGCATCCAGGCGCCGGTCGTGGGTCAGCAGCCAGGTCAGCCGCGCCCGGCGCGAACGCGCCGAGGGCTCGCTGTCGAAAAGCGCCGGAAATAAGCCCAGTGCATCGACAAATTCGCGCATGGGGGCCGCGGATGATGAGTTTGGCGCCGGAGTAAGGAGCAGCTTGAGCCAGGTCACACATCGCTTGGCAAGCCCTGCGCGGGTGATTCCAAGGCTGGTCCGGCGGCGCGACTCCCCGTCCGCAAGCGAGTCGGCCAAGTTACGGTAACGCTCGACCGCGGATTCGTCGGCCGGCAGGGCGGGGCTGGCATCGGATAGCACCGAGCGCAGCAAGTCGGCCAACAACAGGGAAAGAGCCTCGGCCAAAAAACGCTGGTTCTGATCCGCGTCGGGCCGCGACAGATCTTCCCAGCTGAGCGGGCCGCCCAATCGCCTAGCGTTCGGAGACTTCGACATGTGCCCAGTGTAGCGGCTCCGGCGATCATCGCAACTGTATCAAACTGAGACGCAGATCACAGACATGCACAAAGCCGTCGGAAAAGCCGGGGTGTGCTGCTGCGATGGCGTACCCGGCGAAATAAAATTATCATAAGCCGGATTACGGCCATGCAAGTGCCGGCGAGGATCGTTGGAACCCCGGTCGCACCTCATTCCCGGCAAACCTTCCGTGTTGGGCACCGGCGTACGGCGCATCGTTGCGCCCAATGCAGGTCTGATGACCGGGCCTGGGACCAATACGTACTTGTTGGGCCGGGGAGAGATCACCGTACTCGACCCCGGACCCGACGATGCTCGGCATTTGCAAGCCATCATGGATGCCGCCGATGGGGTCATTCGCTGGATCGTCGTCACGCATACTCACCGCGACCATTCGCCGCTCGCCGCAGTGCTGGCCGAACGGACCGGTGCACCTCTGATCGGCGGCTCGCCGCCGAATGACGGCCGCCAGGATGAGACTTTCAGACCCGATCACCTACCGCGAGATGGTGAGCGGCTGCAGTTGGGCGGCATCGTCCTGACCGCCATCCATACGCCCGGACATGCGTCCAACTGCGTCTGTTATCTGCTGGACGATGAGCGATTGCTGTTTACGGGCGACCACGTGCTCGAGGGTGTTTCGCCCGTGATTCTGCCGCCGGATGGCGACATGGCGGCCTATATGGGTTCACTTCAGAAATTAGCGGCCTATGAATTCGAGCGCATCGCACCCGGCCACGGCGGAGTCATGCAACGCGGTAAGCGCGTCATATCGCTATTGCGCGCACACCGTGTTGCGCGCGAGGACAAAGTAGTGGGAAAGCTGATGCACGGTGCGGCAACGCTCGATCAGCTGACGCCTGCGGTTTACGATGACGTGCCGCAGGAGCGCCACGCGTGGGCGAGGCTGACATTGGAGGCGCATCTCATCAAGCTTGCCCGCGACGGCCGCGTCATCGAGTCTGCGGGCAGCTGGCGACTCAGCGGCGTATGACGGCGCGGCTGAGCGTAGCGCTGCATGCGGTCAGTGTGCGGCGCGGCGATACATGGGCATTGCGGGATATCTCCCTAAGCTTGAAAGCGGGCGAGCGCTGGGCCCTCATCGGCGGCAACGGCGCCGGCAAGACGCAGCTTCTCAAGCTGCTGGGCACAGACGTCTGGCCGACCCCCACCGGCCGCGAGGCGCGCGTGTATCGCATTGGCCGCCGCCGGGTCGATCTGAGCGCAGCGAAGCAGCGCATGGCTTACATCGGCGCCGAATTGCAGGATAAATACGCCCGGTATGACTGGAATCCCACGGTGTGCGATTTGCTCGCGACCGGCCTGCACGGCACGGATTTGTTGTTGCAGCCGGTGACGTTCGAGGAGCATCGGCGGATCGCCAAGATGCTCAGGCTTTGCAGCCTGACACATCTGCAGAACCGCCGGTTCCTGTCCTTGTCGTATGGGCAAAAGCGGCTCGGGCTGCTGGCGCGCGGCTTGGTCCAAAATCCGGATTGGCTGTTGCTCGATGAGTTCTACAACGGCTTGGACGTCGATTATCGTCGCCGAATCGATCGTATACTCGAGCACGCGCGCCGCCGAGGGCAGTCCTGGGTTGCCGCCGCTCACCGCGCGATGGATGTGCCCCGAGGAACCCGGGGGCTGATCGAGTTGCACGCCGGCCGGCTGCACTCGGTCACACGGCTGCGCGGCGCAAATCTTGCTCGGCTGGCGGCGCACGCGGACGAAAACCCGCGGCCGCGCTCTGCGATGCGCGTGAAGGATACTTCCAAGCCGGAGCTTGGCGCCGCGAACGGCAAGGTGCTGCTGCGGATTGCCGGAGCCGATCTCTATGTGGAATACCGGGCCGTATTGCGCGATGTGAATTGGCAGGTGCGCCAAGGCGAGCATTGGGCCGTGTTCGGCGCCAACGGCACCGGCAAGTCCAGCTTCCTCAAACTCCTGTATGGAGATCTGTCGCCGGCTTTGGGCGGCAAAATCGAACGCAGCGGTTTTCCGTTCGGCACACCGATTGAGGCATGGAAGCGTCAGGTGGGCTACGTCTCGCCGGAGTTGCAAACCGACTATGCGGTAAACGTCACGGTGCTCGATCTGGTGATGAGCGGCCGTTACGCCAGCATCGGCATGTCCGATGCGCCGACGCCGGCAGATAAGCGACACGCGCTGCGCTGGCTCAAGTTCTTCGCCCTGACATCGTTCGCGACGCGCCGACCGCGCGAATTGTCGTACGGACAGTTGCGCCGCGCACTTTTCGCTCGAGCGCTCGCGAGCGATCCGCGCATTCTGTTGCTGGACGAGCCCCTGACCGGGCTCGACCCGCGTCAGCGCGCGACGATGAAGCGACTGCTCGAGCGTTTGATGACGGAGGACCGCACGCTCATCATCGCGGTTCACCATCCAGAAGACCTGCCGCGTGGGATGACTCACGCCTTGCATTTACATAAGCGGCGCGCCCATGCGATAGAGTTCCATTCTGCGACTTGAGTCTGGCAAGACGCACCGCGACCGGCAACACTCGAGCCTAGTTAATGGTGCGGCATGGGAGTCTCGTTATGTTGCGTTTCGCTGCGGCGGCCGTCGCGATGGCGGGATTCGCCCTCGCCGCTTGTGGCCACTCCGGCTATGCCGTGCGCCCGATACCGCGTATTGCGGCGGAGAACGTCGGTAAGCCGGTGAGCCGACTGCGGGACGCCTTCGGCGAGCCGCGCAAGATCGAAACCACTCCGACCAAGCTCGTCTACGTGTGGTTCTTGGAACAGACACCGGCCGGCGCACCCACCGGCTTTCACGGTTGCGAAATGGAAGTCAGCGTGGATCCCAGATCGGAGCACGTTTTGGGATATTCGCTGTCGAATATCGGTTGGGCCAGGTGTCCCGACATCGAACGAGAGATTCGCATAGCGGAGCGTTAGGCTTCCGGACCAGCGCCGCGACGTACTGCGGTTCATAATCGGCGGTACTGCATGTGGCCGCTCGGGCCGAGTGCGAATCCGGAGCTATTTTCGTGTCGCTGATCTTCATCCTCACCCTCGCCATCCAAGCCGGCCTGATCGTCCACGTCATCAAGACGGGAAGAAATAGCTTGTGGGTCTGGGCCATCGCGCTGCTGCCGGCGGCGGGCTCGCTGGCCTACGTCGTTGTCGAAATCCTGCCTGGGATCTTCGGCGGCCAGGCCGCGCGGCGCACCAAGGCGGGCATGCAGCGCATCGTCGATCCGAACCGAGGTTTGCGGCAGGCTGCGGCGGTCGTGGAAATTTCCGGCAACGTCGATGCGCGCCGCCGTCTCGCCGAGGAGTTGTACGAACGCGGCCAGTACGATGAGGCCATCGCGGTATACCAGGCCGGCCTCCGGGGGATCTTCGAACACGATCCGACGCTGCTGTTGGGGTTGGCGCAAGCGCAGTTCGCGGCGCGCGATTTCGCAGCGGCACGCGCCTCTCTCGAGCGCCTCATACACAACAATCCGGATTTCAAGTCGGCAGACGGGCATCTTCTGTACGCGCGTACATTGGAAGCGCAAGATGCGCTTGATGAAGCGGAACACGAGTACGCGGCAGTGGCGCTGGGATATCCCGGTGCGGAAGCGCGGTTGCGGTACGCGCTCCTGCTCAAGCGTCGCGGCAAGCTTGATGAGGCACGCGGCTTACTCAAAGATTTGGTGGACGGTGCGAAATTGGGGCCAGCGCACTACCGCAAGGCCCAGGCCGAATGGCTGGAGCGCGCGCGCCGCGAACTGTAGTTGAAATCGCCGGGTGGAGAGCGCCTTGATGATGTCGATGCTTCGTTGCCGCAGCCGTGCCCGCATTACACTCGCGGTAATCGTGCTGGCCGGTTGCGCCAGTCAGATGGAGCCTGCACAACGATCGATCAGCGACATCGAGGCGATCGTGTCCTCCGCATCCTCCGAAGCGGCGAAGTACGTTCCTGATCAATTGACCGACGTGCAGCGCAAGTTGGGAGAACTGAAGACAACCTTCGATAACAAGGATTATGCGGCCGTGGTCGCGGGGGCACCGGCGGTGATGAGTGCGGCGCAAAGTCTGGCCGGTGCGGCGGCTGCCAAGAAAGACGAGCTGACGAAGGCGCTCAATGAACAGTGGTCGGATTTGGCCGCCGTGTTGCCGGGATCCATGACCGCCATCCAAAGCCGCATTGATCTGCTCGGTAAAAAATCGAGCAAGAACTTGACTGCGGGCATCGATCTCGATGCGGCGAGTGCCAGTCTGAGCAGTGCCGCGTCGCTATGGTCGAAAGCTCAGGCGGCGTTCGCTACGGGAAACTTGACCGAAGCCGTGACCACGGCGAAGACGGTCAGTTCCAACCTCGAAGGACTCGCGAGCACCTTGAAAATGGATTTGGCCGCGCCGGCTGCAGCGCCGACGGCCGCGTCGCCGAGCAGGTAGCGTGCCCGAGCAGCTAGCGTCGCTGCGGCGCGGTACACGTTCATAAGGCCAGCGTCCCCTCGCTGACGATCACTGCGCTGCCCCCGATGTGCACGGCGCGCAAGTCGCCGTGATCGAGTTCCAGCTTTACGCTTACCTCGCCGGGGCGATTCATTTGGCGACCCTGCCGGCCGACGAAGGTGGTCGAGTCGTTGCCGATCTGACCGAGAGTCCACAAGTACGCTGCGAGCATGGAATGCGCATTGCCGCTCACGGGGTCTTCCGGAATGCCAAGCGCTGGGCAAAACATCCGCGAATCGGTCGATAACCCATCCGCGCCTCGATTGACCGAAAACACGAAAAACCCGTCCACCTTGAGTTCGTTGCCCAGCGAGATCAACGTGTCGAAGTTCGGCGCCAGCGCATCCAACGCGCACACCTGTCCCACCGGTACCAGTAATCGTGCGCTTCCCTTGCGGGCAATGCGGGCAGGCAAGGCGTCGTGCAACTGCGCGCCCGACAGGCGCAATGCTTCGGCAATTCGCAGCGTGGTCTTGAGCGGCAAGGGAGGGTCGAACTCAGGCACGGTTTGCCGAAATTCGACCGTCGTTCCGTTTCGTTCGTGGGCGCTTACTTCGACGATGCCGGTGCCGCACAGTTGCCGGCACACGCCGGGTCCCCTT
>Ga0209517_10001227_pt1 | contig 39688 bp, 36 predicted proteins | sample PeaSoiMetSII2010_FD_187695 | JGI IMG/M metagenome (GOLD analysis project Ga0209517, IMG submission 187695) | Peat soil microbial communities from Weissenstadt, Germany - SII-2010 (SPAdes) (version 2) | ecosystem: Environmental > Terrestrial > Soil > Wetlands > Peat | place: Germany...
GACCCTGAAGCGTTCTCACTCACTGCCGTGAACCAGCAACTGCAAAAGAAGTTTCGCTCAACTCGAAAGACTGCAACCGCCCACCACTCGCCGTCATAGATGACCAGCCCAGATCACTAATCAGGCTCGGCGTTGCTGCTACCCCTCGGTATCCTGCCGTCAGCGCCTCAATTAACGCAGCCTTGCCGAAAGCTCACGAAGACTACACCGAGGTCAGCCTGCACGGCGACTACCGCTACAACCCGCTCTACAACGATCTGGACGCTTACGCGCTGGCCTATAACATCGCCAGCCTGCTGAACAACCTTTTCGGCAGGGGCAAGGAGCCCTTCTGGCAGCAGGCGTACACGAATCTTGTCAAGTTTCTTATCCAGCTTCACAAGGTTGCTTACGACTACGTCACTCTTTTTGACGTGTACGAATGCGCCATCAACCGAGAGTTACTGCGGAAACGCATTCTCGAAGCCGAGGAGCTGATCCAGGGCAGGCAGTATCTTGTGATCCCGAAGAGTGCCTTCCTTGCCCATCCGGAACTCGAAGCTTTTGGTTTCCAGCCCGACGATCCGGCCACTACCTACAAAGCTCCTCCTTCGCGCCTCCTTGAGAAGGCTCTTGCCGACGCCGAGATCGAGTACGAGTGCCAGGGCGAAAACTCACCTGACGCCGCCGATCCGATGAAGCGCGAGATTCTCGACGCCGTCAAACGCTGGTATCAGTATGACTGGCTCGCCATCGAGAACAAGTTGCGTACCTCCATTGTCGAGGGCATCTCGGTTTTCCTTTCCCTGTTCGACGACAATCCGCTGGTGAAGCGTACGTTTTGCCCGCCCAAGGAGTGCTACGACCCGAAACTCAATGCCGACGGGCGCTATGGCCGCCCGCTGCCACCCTTGGGCGAACTGATCGAGCAAGGAAAAGTCTGCGCCATCGACTTCCCGGTGAGCCTAAACTCCGGATTGGCCCGAGCCATCGGTTGCATGATGAAGCTCGACTTCCAGCGGGCGGTGCTGAACCGGATTCCCAAAATCAAGAAGGATCCCGAACGCTACTGGCGGCAGGTGTTTTTCATCTGTGACGAGTACCACGAGTTCGCCACCGCGGGACAGAACGATCCCAATGGCGATGAGAAGTTTCTCGCTCTTTCTCGTGAGCCTCGCTGCATTCCGATCATTGCGACGCAGAGCATCAGCTCGTTGCACGATGCGCTGCCGGGGGAAACCTGGCGCACGGTGCTGCAAGCGTTCCGGACTAAGATTTTTCTGACGCAGACCGATGGATTCTCTGCCAAGACCGCCAGCGAACTATGCGGCAAGGAGGACCAGTGGAAGGTGAACTACAACATCTCGGAGAGCGGCCACGACGCCCGGGTGAGCCTTTGGACGGGCAAATCCGTGGCCCACAAGGCCAATGTCACGACTTCCAAGAGCTACAACACCCAGAGCGACTTCCGCTTCGACACGAAGACCTTCACGGAGCTCAGGAATGCCCAGACGATCACGCTCGCCTACGACGGCTTCAACCCCCTGCCCCCGACGCTCATGTACCTCAAGCCGTGCTTCCTGGACGCGAACAAGAGCTACTTCCGGCAACTGGAGGAGGGAGAACTGGGCGGGGAGCTGGGTTCGAAATGATTCTGCCGTTCCTGCGGCCGATCGAACCCTTCATTCTCGATCCCGAGGTGAGCGAGATCATGGTTAACGGCCCCGAGCACATCTTCGTCGAACGCCGAGGATTTCTCGAACCGGTCCCCGTCACCCTTAACCCCAAGTCTCTCCTGGTAGCGGTGAAGAATGTGGCGCGGCGCCTTGGGAGCGACATCTCCGACGAGAAGCCGATCCTCGACTCGCGTTTGCCTGACGACTCGCGCGTGGCGGCCGTCATCCCGCCCTGCAGTCTCACGGGAGTGACGCTGACGATCCGCAAGTTCAATGCCCCAAACTTCGGCCTTCCCGAGCTCATCTCGGTGGGATCCATTACCAGGGAGGCGGCCGATCTGCTGGTAAAGGCCGTGCTCGACCGCCAGAACATCCTGATCTCGGGCGGCACCGGGACTGGGAAGACCACTCTCCTCAGCATCCTCGCGAACTTCATCCCCAAAGACGAGCGCATCCTCGTCATCGAGGACACCGCGGAGATTCAGGTACGCGCCCCCAACCTGGTCCGCTTTGAAGCCAGAGCGGCTGACGGCAGCCTGCCTGCCGTCACCATTCGCGAGCTCCTGAAGGCGAGCCTCCGGCACCGCCCGGATCGCATCATCCTCGGAGAGATTCGCGGTGGCGAGGCCTTCGATTTACTGCAACTTCTCAACACCGGGCACTCCGGCACGCTCTCCACCGTCCACGCCAACTCCGCCGCCCAGGCGCTCAGCCGGTTTACCACCTGCGTGCTCCAGAGCGAGATGGAGCTGCCCTACCGCGCCATCAAGAGCAACATCGCTGACTCGCTCAACCTGATCGTCCATATCGAGCGCCGGCCAGGGCGCCGCTTCGTCTCCGAAATACTGCAAGTACAGAAGTACAACCTCGATACCGATCTCTACAGCCTCACACCGGTATTCGCTCGCAAGGAGGAAGCATGAGTCCAGATGCCAGCGACAATTTCCGCGCCCAATACGAAAGCGAGGAACGCGACCGTGCCCTCATCCGCCAGGAGCTCGAGCGCGGTGTACCGGAAGACCAGATCGAAGAACACGTTGCACTCGAAAGCGACTTCATCCGCCTCAATCCGGGCTGCGATGTTCGGGCTTACGCACGACACTTGATTGAAGATGAGAATACCGCCTCGTCTCTCGACCTCTCTCCTTCAGACCAATAGAAGCAGGACTTTAAGAGAGAGTTCGGAGTTGAGCCCCGCAAACCCGACTTGGAGGCTTCGAACGATACGCACCCGGATCCGACTCCTACGCTTTCCGAGCGGATTCGCGCCGCTGAAGAGTCCGTGCGCAGCTACATCAACGAGAATTTTAAGCCGGACGATTGGCTCGCCGTTGTCGCGCTCAATCGAAAGAGTGGCGAGGTCGTGCAGCGCATCAGTCCCGCGAAGAATATTGCCAGCCCCGACTACCAACGTTGGCTGCGCCACCTGAATGCCACGGGCTCGGACGTCTACATGAGTCTCAATACGTTTAAGGAGCACGCCCGCGGGAGGACGAAGGGAGACTTGAAGATAGTGCGGCACCTCTATCTCGACCTGGACCAGGACGGTGCGCGCAAGCTCGAAGCCATTCGGGACGACAGCGCGGTTCCGGCGCCTAATTACGTTCTCAACACTTCGCCCGGGAAGTATCAGGTGATCTGGCGAGTAGAGGGTTTTGGCCAGGTCGAGGCCGAGGCGGCGCTGCGCACTCTTGCACAACGCTTCGGTGGCGATCCCGCAGCAACCGACTCAACCCGCATCTTCCGGCTGCCGGGGTTCAACAGCAAGAAATATGCCCAGGACTTCCAGGTGACCGTGGCACGACAAGTACCCGCCGACCACGTGTACCGCCCAGAGGACTTTAGGGTCCGGACCGAGGACCTCGAGCGCACCCAGTCAGGTCCAGTCGCGACACAGCGGCGATCGGAGGGTGAGCCGTTGAGCCAGTCGGAGCGCGACTGGAGGTACGCGATCCGGAAGCTCCAGGCCGGTGAGGATCCCCAGAAGATTATCAAGGACATGGAAAACTACCGGAGCCAGGACCGCTCCGATCGTGCCGGCAAGTTGATAACGGCGAAAGCTCAACCGCACTACTACGCCGAGCATACTGTGAAAAAGGCAATGACACACTTGGGCATGACACCGCCAGAAAAGCCGGCCACCCGCGAGACGGATGTTCAGCCCCGCCGATAGGAGGAATCATGTCAAGAATTCTTTGGATATCGCTGCTTAGAAAGCTCTGGCGCCGGAAGAGGCGCAAATAACCGGCTACAAAGGGACTGCGTGTGGTGCCACATTCGATGAACTGCTCCAACACGCTGAAACTATGGGAGCGAACGCGATCATCGGTACCTGCTACGACAATGCCCTCGACGTTGAAACACTCTTCCACGGAGCCGCCGTCATAATCGAACCCATCCAGCCAAAGGCATGCGGATTGGGTGGCCCGGAAGGGCCAATATCGAGGGACTATGTAACCGTCCATCAAAGAAGGCGAATGCCAAAGCTGAAGTTGAAGGTTTAGGACCTAAATTAGTTACACAGCTGGCCGGCAAACCGAAGACCAGCATTAGGCTTGCGATCTCAGAGGAGTCATCTTTATGCACGCCGCCCAAGAAAGTCCAGCCATTCCCCAGCCGGCTAGTGGGAGTGAGATCCAGGGCTTTGAAGTACCCGTAGATGTAAAGACAGCAGCACGCTTTCTTGGTGTCAGTCCTTCGCTAGTGTATGCTTACGTTGAGCGAAAGCAGATTCCCCATTTCCGAATGATGGGCCGCTCGATCCGGTTCAGCCTCGCTGAACTTGAAAAGTGGCGGCGCCAGTTCATTGTGAATGGAGGAATCAATGGGTAAAAAGGGAAGGCGACGCAAGAACGAGGGAACTGTTTTCACTCGTGAGGGTTCAGTGTTTTGGTGGATTCGCTACCCAAACCGTGAAGGCAAGATTGTGAGAGAGTCCGCTGAAACCATCGACAGACAAGAGGGCGACCGTTTTCTTCGCGCGCGGCTCGACGCACGTGACGATGGGCGTTTGCCCATCGTCCTCTCAGGCAAGAATCTTACTTTTAGTGAACTAGCAAATTGGTTCCTGGAGAGGTGGTCGAAACCACCTTTCCGATCGGAGAACACTCATGCCCAAAACCTGAACGCCTTAAAGCAGTTGGGTCCCGCCTTTGGTGACATTCTGCTCTCGGATATAACGCCAGAGGCAATCGAGGACTACCTTCGAGGTAGGCTAACTGCCCGCCGAAAAATACGAACCAAATTGGGAGTTCGCGACGGCGGACAATTGAAACCCTCAACCGTTCACCAAGAGTTTCGTGTTCTGACGCGAATTCTCAACGTCGGAATCAATCAGCGACGGTTGGCGGCCAATCCCTGCAACTCCGTCGAGTTTCCGGTCTCCGTCACTCACTCGACCCGCAAGCCGCATTACATGACAGCTAGCGAGCAGGCGAAAATCGAGTTCAACGCCCCAGGATATCTAAGGAATGTCATCGTCATCATGACCGAGATGGGCCTTCGTCCAGTCAAGGAACTGATGCCGATGCAAAAGTCCAAGATTGATCTGGAAAACTCGCTGGTCCATATCCCTGACTCCAAGACACCCAGTGGAGTCGCTGATATGCCGATGACCGAACTCGCTCAGCAAGCCTTCAAAGCTCAGATCGACGCGACTCCGGGGTCAGAGTACCTGTTCCCGTCGCCCAATCCACGAGCCAGGAAGCCTTACCTCACGGCATTGCGGAAGCCCTGGGTGAAAACCCTAAGGCGGGCTGGCGTGGCATACTTCTCGCTTTACGAACTCCGTCACACGTTCGCTACGCGACTCAGCGCAGGCGGAGTGGCCGATCGTTTCGTCACCCAGATGCTCAGGCAAGGCGACTCGAAGGTTTTCAAGCGTTACAGCCAAGCCAAGCTGAACATGATGCGGGAGTCTCTGGCGCGGCTAGACCGCCACGCTAATGAGCACCACGAGACTTTTAGCACAGCACGACCAAATTAACCGATTTTTCGCACATTTGTCGCACAGTTGCGCTAATTTTCCAGGCTATGGCAGACGACGGGAGATTGGATCAGAAGGATTTAGCTGGCGGGGACGACGGGGCTCGAACCCGCGACCTCATGCGTGACAGGCATGCGTTCTAACCAGCTGAACTACGTCCCCTAAAAACTGATTCATTGAGTCATTGTGCCATTGATTCATTGTCAGGCCGAAGCCTGGTTGTAGTTCAATGGACCGATGACTCAATGATCCAATGAACCAATTCTTTTGGTGGGCGGTGCCCGGCTCGAACGGGCGACCTTCTGCTTGTAAGGCAGACGCTCTAACCAACTGAGCTAACCGCCCCGCCCAGTCCAAGTCAGCGCAGGGCCCGCAGCACGGTACTGCACTGATTTCAGCGCAGCCCCAATCTTCAAGCCGGCAAGGACTGGCCCGAAGGTCGGCGCTGCGAGTGAATTTAGGACACTACCTGCGGCACAAACTTGACACCTGCATCCTTTGAAATATACACTAGCGTATCACAAGCGTCAAGGAGACCCATCATCCATGCAGTTTCAGCGCGAGTATGTCGCGTATATGGCCAAGCAGGTGCTCAAGCGGTTGACCGATGACGGGCTGATTACCTTTGAGCAGCCTGATTATGTCATCGAGGTCATCAACCAGGTGATGCTGGAAGAGTTGAGCGTCGAGGATCGCATTAACGACGAAGTTCGAAAAATCCTGGAGGAGCACGGTAACCAGATGAAAGAGTTGGGCGCCAGTTACGAAGACGCCTTCAAAGCGATCAAAAAGGAGTTGGTGCGCCAGCGCAAGGTCATTCTCTGAGGTGGGCACTCGAGCGACTATGAAGATGACTCACGAAAAAATCGTTCAGGTTTCACACCAGGTCGTAGCCGCCATCGAGGCTCTGGATGAGGTAGAAATCTACGACGAGCCCAATACGATCCGCGTGCAAATCGTCAAGATCCTCACCGATCTCATGCATGAAGAAGAGAAGATTGACGAGATTGTGAAAGGCCGCATCGCCTCCCAGAAGCGGACCATAATCGAAGGCGGGGGAGAATGGGAAATCCTCTACCGAAAATACTATTCCGAGGAGTTGCGAAAGCTCGGGATAGCTCCCCCGCCAGCCCCGCCCCATTTCTGAGAAATCGCTTTCGTCGATCACGGCTTACATAACCCAAAGGACAACCCTGTCATTCCGAACGGAGCGAGGAATCTCGCTCTGCTCTAGGCGATCCGACGAGTAAAGGTCACGGCGGGATTCCTCGCTCCGCTCGGAATGACACGGATCTTCAAAACGGGAATGGGAGAGCGATCATCGTGTCGCCTCCTGCGCCATAAACAAGAATGGCCGCCCACGCTTGCGGGCGGCCATCCCTGATGCGGAGAGGAAAAACTCTAGTTGGGATTCGGACCCGAGTTGGAGGTCTGATTCGGGGGCGGAGTCGAACTTGGACTCGAATTAGGGGTCGAACTTGGACTTGAAGTAGTGCTTGAACCCGAGTCCGAAGAGGAGTCGCTGCGCCGCTTGAGCACCGGTGCCGAATCATCCCCAGTGCTGTTGCCTGAACTCTGCCCTGCCGTCTGAGTCGATGCGGATGGCGGAGTCGAGCTGGGAGTTGAATTAGGCGTCGAGCTCGGACTGGTCGTCGTCGTGCCTGAAGTAGAGCTTGGGCTTGAAGTAGTACTTGAACCCGAGTCGGAAGAAGAGTCAGTGCGCCGCTTGAGCACTGGCGGCTGCTCATCGCCACCGCTGCTGCCCGAACCCTGCCCCTGCCCAGCGGTCTGGGTCGGAGCGGATGTCTGGTCGCTGGGCTGCCGCTTGCGCAGCGTCGGTCCGCCGGTCTCGCCAGGCTTCAGCTTCTTGCGGTTGCTGATCACCTGTTGCAGGCGCGCCTTGACATCGTCAAACTCCGATGTTGAAACCAGGTACTGCTCCTTCTTGGGCAGAATCTCCTTGATCTCCTCTTCGCTCTTGATGATTCGATCGCCCGTGGGCGGGTGGTCCATAAAGACCTGGGGCATGCTCCCGGGCATTCGCCGCTCCTCGTCCATGACCTTGCCGAAGAAAGCCACATAGGAGTTTGGGTCGTACCCCGCCTTGTACATGTACTGGATTCCAAGGTAGTCTGCCTCCGCCTCAGCGCCTCGATTGAACTTCAGAAAGGCCAGCGGCACGCCATTCATGTACGCTTCCATCACGCCCATATACACCGGATAGGACATGGGGACGAACATGAGCGGTATCATGGCGAATTGCAGAATGGTCGCCTTGGTCATCTGGCTTGCCCAGTGGCGCGCGGCGACGTGCGCGATTTCGTGGGCCACCACCCCGGCCACCTGGTCTTCCTCTTCCGCAGCCTGCAGCAGGCCGGTGTTCACATACAGAAAGCCGCCCGGCAGCGCGAAGGCGTTGATTGTAGGATCGTCGATGATCTTCACCGTGAGCGGAATCTTGAGGTCGGAATTGCGCGCCACGTTCTGCGCCACCCGGTTGACGTACTCGTTGACGACGGGGTCCGTCATCAGCTTCGCGGAACGCTCAATTTCCACGCTGTATTGCTTGCCGATGGCAATTTCCTTTTCCTCGGAAATGATGCTCTTGTGCGCAACTTTCCGGTTGCCTATTTCGTCGACGTCGTCTTTCTTGTCGTCGCCGGCGCGCAAAGGGAGAGCGGCAATACAGAGCATTGCCAGAAGCGCTATGACTTGTGTTCGCGATCTGCTCATGGATTCACCCCTAACCGATAATTCGTCCCGATTATATCACCCTCGCCTCGCAAGTTCACCGCTTTTGCTCGCGCGTCAGTATTCCATTTGCGGCCGAAACCCGCGCCCACTTGATCGCCACATGGCACAAGGGAAATCGTCTCCACCTGTGCTTGACACACAACAGCCTTTCGCCACTCAGCCATTAGGATGCAAGTTGGGACTGAAAGTTGCATGGGCGGGGAAAGATATTCCGAGGAACTGAAGGCTCGATGCTTTCAAATAACTGTACCAGACGCCGTTCCGGCCCGGGCGCCGTCCACAACCAAACTTCGGGCCAGCGGCAAGCCCGCCGGAAACCTCTGGTTCAACGTGAGATGGAGAATCTGTTTCACGCGAGGTCGCAAAGGACGCCAGGGTCGCAAAGAAGACCTGGACCTCGGCCTTGGGGTCCTTTGCGCTTGGCGCCTTGGCGTGAGCCGTTTTTGGATTGCCGCGCGGCCGAATGCGCGCCATGGGCCGAGGGGTAGCGGCACCGCAAGTGGGCGAACCAACACTTAAACTAATACTTTATGTATGGCGGGAATCGTTCACAGGCTAATACTCGAGCTACGACTTCGGCGTCAACCAGATCGGATCTTTCACCGCGGCGAGCGTCCGGTGATCGGAAGGCTCGAGATCGAGCACCACGACCGAGTTCGTTCCCTGCTTGAGCCACGTAGCCGGCAAAAACAGGCTTTGCTGCGGCCCGATCTTCCAGTAGCGGCCCAGGTTATGCCCGTTCACCCACACATAACCCTTTCCCCAGCCTTGCATGTCAAGGAATGTGTCGCCCAGGGATGACAGTTGAAGCTGCCCTCGGAAGAATGCGGGCACTTTCGGATTCGACGATGCGAAGCGCAAGTGCGAAAGATCCGTCATCGGCAGCGGATAATTCTCCCAACCCGTCAAGGTTGACCCCGCCAGAGTGACGTGCCCGAGAATTCCCTTCCGGTCGTCTACCAGCCGCGGACCGAAATTAACGCGGCCCATGTTCTCCACCAGAATATCCAGAGGCACGCCCGCTTCGAGCTCCACTTCGAGCGCGTGCTGCTTCAGGCGGCGATCCAACACTCCGAGCCGTCGAGCGCCTTGGGAGACGATTGCATAATCTCTTACATCCGTTAGTTCAAGTAGTCCTTTAAGTGCTTTGCTGACCCCGAACCGGTAAAGAACGAATCCGTAGTTCTGACCCAGTGCCTCCATCGGAAGCGGATGGTCCGAAGGAACCGCCTTCCCCAGCAAGCCGTCCAGAACAGCCACTTCTCTCAATTCCAGGCGCGGAATCTCAATCGTGGGCAACGGAGCGGGCAGGTCGGGCAGGCGCGTCCCAGCGGGCGAGCGTTTCGCGATCACGTCGCGAATCAGGGAGAACTTCCGCGTGGGCCGCCCCGCCTCGTCGATCGGCGCGTTGTAGTCGTAACTCGAAATGTCCGGTTGATAGCTTCCGTCAAAGTTCGCCCCACTCATGAAACCCCAGCTTGTGCCGCCGTGAACCATGTAGAGGTTGACGGATATTCCCCTCGACAGCATCCACTCAACTCCCTGCGCCGCTTCCTCAGGGGCGGTCACATGATGCTCTTCACCCCAGTGGTCAAACCAGCCGTCCCAATACTCGCCGCACATGCGCGGCACACCTTGCCGGGACTTCGCGAACCGTGCGAACTCCTTTTCCTGTTCGCCCTGCCCGAAATTGATGGCGGCCGGCGAGTCCGGCATCGATCCCCCGTCAAGTTCTGCCTTGCCGGATCCGTCCGAGGTGTACAGGGTTACGTCGAAACCGGCGTCGCGGATGGCGTTTCGAATGGCCTTCACGTAATCGTGGTCGTGGCCGAAAGATCCGTACTCATTCTCGACCTGCGCCATGATGATGGGTCCGCCGCGTGTGATTTGGAGAGGCGCCAGTTGTTCCCCCACCTTGCGCAAGTACTTCGCGGCAGCCTCGAGGAAACGTCCATCCGAGGTGCGAACTTTGAGACCCGGAGTTGACAGGAGCCAGGGCGGAAGGCCGCCAAAATCCCATTCCGAACAGATATAAGGGCCGGGCCGCAGCAATACCCACAACCCCTCTTCTTGCGCCATACGAATGTATGCGGCCGCATCGAGATTGCCCGTAAAATCGAATTTGCCCCGCTCTGGTTCGTGCAAGTCCCAGAAAACGTAGGTGCAGAGCGTGTTGAGGCCCAAGGCTCGCATTTTGCGCATGCGGTCCCGCCAGTAGGGACGCGGTACTCGAGGATAGTGCATGGAGCCCGAGATGATAACAAACGGCTTCCCATCCAACAGGAAATGGTCGCCCTAGTATCCGAAAGAGTGTGTGCCGGCCGGGTCGGCGGTGCCGCCTGCCGCGAAAAGGCGGGACTCTTTTCCATTCAGCACGCTTCGCGCGACATTCCAGGCGGCGATGGCCGCGCCGGAAGCGCCGATGAAACTGCGGCGGTTAACTAGCTTGGTCTCGGACTTCTTTTCAGACATGGATCACCTCGTCAGATCAGGCAGGGTCAAATCCGGGCATCGCGAACGGCACGCAACGTGGCAATGTCGACGCGTCGACATCGCCGAAAGGCACCCACGATCCTGGTGGCGACCGGAAGCGTCGAATGTGCGCGAAGCGCCTTGGAGTGCGGCAGCAAAGCTGCCGCCGTGTGACCGAGGCAAAACGGCGGCAGCTTCGCTGCCGCACCCCGCAGGGTGCCACCTGGTGCTGCGCGCATAAATTGCCTTTACCTGTAGCGCTGACCATTAGGTCAGCACTTGCCGACCTCAAGGTCGGCGCTACGCTGACTTGAGACAAATCCGAAAAGCAAACCTGCTTATCTCACGCAACGCTAGTGTCGTGTCCCAGAAGTTCGTTGAATATGTCAGCCCGCGGAGCGGGCGTAAGCGAGTAGCCCACGGCGTGAGCCGTGGGTTCGTGAGGCCCTCCCTCACCCCCGTCCCCTCTCCCGCTCGGGCGGGAGAGGGGTGCCGCAGACGGGGTGAGGGCCGCCAAACCCAGGGCTCACGCCCTGGGCTACTTTATGCCACCCCTGACGGGGCTGCTGACGCGTGGCCGAATCGTCTCGACTTATATTGCGAATCACTGGGACAGGACACTACAGGTCAAGATTGTATAAAGTTTTACATTATATATAAACAATAAGTTACTGTAAATAAGCAACTTTCTATAGTCAATCCAAGGTAAGTCTTTGCTCCCGCAAACCACGTTGGCCAAAGATCCAATGCATCGACGAAGTGACGAATTCCGTTCACCGAAGGGCGGCCACAAGGGCCGCCCCTACGGCGTCTGTCCGAAACTTGGCGCCTGGCGCCGGACACCCGCAAACCTTACGCGGTTGAATACGCACCCTTCTCCTGCCGCCTCACAGCGGCCTGGGCTGCCGCGAGGCGCGCGATGGGCACGCGGTAAGGCGAACAGCTCACGTAGTTCAACCCCGCATCGGCGCAGACCTCGATCGAGGCCGGGTCGCCGCCGTGCTCGCCGCAGATGCCGACTTTCAAATTGTTGCGAGTTGCCCGCCCTTCCGCGGTGGCAAGTTTGAGCAACCTGCCCACGCGCTTCGGGTCGAGCACGGCAAACGGGTCCGCCGGCCAGATCTTCTGCTTCACGTAAGCGGCGATGATCTTGCCGCAATCGTCGCGCGAAAGCCCGAAGGTTGTCTGGGTCAGGTCGTTCGTCCCGAAGCTGAAGAACTCAGCCTGCTGGGCGATCTCTCCGGCCGAGAGAGCCGCGGCGGGCAACTCGATCATGGTGCCCACGAGGTAATCAACCTTGACTCCCTTCTTGCCAAAGACCTCGCCCGCCACCCGGTCCACGATCTCTTTTTGCAGTTCGAGCTCCTTCACATCGCCAACCAACGGAATCATAACTTCAGGTTTTGCTTCAATTCCCTTCTTCTTGCAATCGCAAGCCGCCTCGAAGATAGCCCGCGCCTGCATTTCGGTGATCTCGGGGTACATGATTCCCAGCCGGCAACCGCGCAGGCCGAGCATCGGATTAAATTCATGTAAAGATTCAACTACTTCCAGTAACTTCTTGGCTTGACTTAGTTTAGGACCTTTCTTCTTTAACGCCTCGAGCGTCGCGATTTCCACCATCAGCTCTTCCCTTTTGGGAAGAAATTCGTGCAGGGGCGGATCCAGGGTCCGGATGGTCACCGGCAGTCCAGCCATCGCTTTGAACAATCCGAAGAAATCCTTGCGTTGCATGGGAAGCAGCTTGGCCAGAGCGGCGCGGCGTTCCTTGGCGTAACCTGCAGCCTCTTTGGGATCGCCAGTCTCCTTGCACGCCATGATCATGCGCTGCACATGAGGCAGGCGCTCCTGGGCGAAGAACATGTGTTCGGTGCGGCAAAGCCCGATGCCCTCGGCGCCGAAGTTGACGGCGGCCAGCGCGTCGCGTGGGATGTCGGCGTTAGCGCGCACACCGAGTTCCCTTGCTTCATCGGCCCACGTCATGAACTCCGCGAATGCTCCGCTCTTCGGGTCCGGCGGTACAAGGTTGGTCTTGCCTTCGATCACCCGCCCTGTCGAGCCGTCCAGCGAAATCCAGTCGCCTTCCTTGATGACCGTGCTGCCGATCTTGAGCTGTTTGCTCTTTTCGTCGACTTCCGCAGCCCCGCAGCCCGCCACGCAGGGCTTACCCATGCCGCGCGTTACGACGGCGGCGTGCGAAGTCATGCCACCACGGGAGGTGAGGATGCCCACCGCGACTTCCATGCCGTGGATATCGTCCGGGACGGTCTCGCCGCGCACCAGGATCACCGGTTGCGTCTTGCCTGCCACGACGGCCTCATCGGCGGTAAATACGACGTGCCCTACTGCGGCGCCGGGTGACGCCGGCAAGCCTGTGGCCAGCACTTTCAAGGCCTTGGATTCGTCGAGCACGGGGTGCAACAACTGATTGAGTTGATCGGGTTCCACCCGCATCAGCGCCTCTTTCTTAGTGAGCAGGCCTTCGTGCTCCATTTCAACCGCAATCCGCACCGCAGCAGGCCCCGTGCGCTTCCCGTTGCGGGTCTGAAGCATGTAGAGCTTTCCGTCCTGAATCGTGAACTCGAAGTCCTGAACGTCTTTGTAGTGCTGCTCGAGCTTGGTCGTGAACTCCCTGAGTTGGTGGTAAACATCCGGCATGATCTGCTCAAGTTCCTTGATGGGTATGGGGGTGCGAACTCCTGAGACCACGTCCTCGCCTTGGGCATTCATCAGGAATTCGCCATAAAATTCCTTGGCGCCGGTGGCGGGGTTGCGAGTGAATCCGACGCCGGTCCCCGAGGTGTCGCCCATGTTGCCGAACACCATGGTCTGCACATTGACGGCGGTCCCGAGGTCGTCGGAAATCTTGTTCAAGCGCCGGTAAGTCTTGGCGCGGGGATTGTACCAGGAGCGGAACACGGCCTCGATGGACATGTTGAGCTGCACTTGCGGGTCCTGGGGGAAATCCTTGCCGGCTTCTTTGCGCACCACTTTCTTGTAATCTGCGATCACCTGCTTCAGATCGTCAGCGGTAAGCGCCGTGTCGAGCTTCACCTTCTTTTTCTTCTTCTGGCCGTCGAAGACGTGCTCGAACTTCTCTTTGGGGATTTCCATCACCACGTTGCCGAACATCTGGATGAACCGGCGGTAGCTGTCGTAGGCGAAGCGAGGGTTGCTGGTTTTTTCGGCGATCACTTCCGCCACTTCATCGTTCATTCCCAGATTCAGGATCGTGTCCATCATGCCGGGCATCGAAAACTTGGCCCCAGAACGCACCGACACCAGAAGCGGATTCTTCTTTTCGCCGAGTTTCTGTCCCAGCAGGCTCTCGAGTCTGGCCAGCGCTTCATCTTTCTGGGTCAGGATGTCGCCGGGCGTCTTGTTCCCGTTCTGGAAGTAGAGACGACAGCCCGAGGTGGCAATTGTGAAGCCGGGAGGAACAGGCAGCCCCGCGTTGGTCATTTCCGCCAGGCCGGCTCCCTTGCCGCCCAGGACGTCTTTCATGGCGCCGTTGCCGTCTGCCTTCCCGTCCCCGAAGAAATATACGTATTTTTCCATGAGTACTCCTTTGAGTTTTTCAGATTTCAGTTATCAGTTCTTAGTCCTCAGCTCTCAGCCTTCCGCTCCCTATTTTCAGCATTCAGATATAAGCTCACTGAAGCTTGATCGAGAGCCCTAAGCGTTTGCATCGCGGCTGAGCGACCCAAGATTTTGGCGCATTTGCTGAGATTTTGCAATGGAGAAGAAGGATCGATGGTGTTCTAAATGTGCTCGGTCATCGTCGCTGGCGCCTCAGCCCCGAAGGGGCGGCCTAGGACAGCCCCAGGCCAACGGCGCATAAGCGTTAGCCTAAGGACGCGAGGGCTACCAGAGCCGCGGAGCGGCGCCAGAAAGTAGCCCACGGCGTGAGCCGTGGGACCCCCCGCACGGCGTTCATATCCGCAGCCCCGGAGGGGCGACAGAGACAGTGCCGGGGGATCTGTCGCCCCTCCGGGGCTGAGACAACCCGGGGCCGCTCCTCAATCCCACGGCTTACGCCATGGGCTACTCTCTGTCGGCCCTCCGGGCCTCTGGAAGCGGCCAGCGAGTGCTACGTAGCGCCAGCTGAGCCATTAGGTTAACGCCTATGGGCTGTTTGGCCCGGGCTTTGCTAGGCCGCCCCTACGGGGCTATGCGTTGCAGGCGAATACCCCTTGCGATCTTGAGACACCGGCCAACGCTCAGTTAGGACACTGCTGAAGGATCGCATGGGGAAAGTGGGGACTCATGGGAGCGACACTTCGAAAAGCTTCGCGCCCTCAGCAGGTTTGATTTCGGAAGGTTCAAACCACAGTTCCAGCGCTTCCTTAGCGTTGCGTACCGCTTCCTCTTCCGTATCGCCCGCAGAAGCGCAGCCAGGCAGTTCCGGGAACACTGCTGACCAGCGCTTTGTCTCAGGGTCGAATTCGACGAGCAGTCGTAGCTTCATGTCTACTCCCTCATCCCACTGATCAACATGCCACAAGAGGTTAGTCGCGCACAAGCCAGTCGCAGATTGGCATCTCCAGGCCATCGATTACCGTGCCGCGGGGGCGGATGTCGGCGCGTCGACATTGGCCTTCTCGATCTGCGACAGGTCCGCATCTTCGGTGAAAAGCCGATCCAGGGCAATCAATAACTGCAGCCGGTTTCTGCGCACCTCCGGATCCTCCGCCATCACCAGGACTTTGTCGAAAAAGAGGTCCACGGGCGCGCGCAACGAAGCGATGCACTCAAGTGCAGCGTGCAGGTCCCCCGCTGCGCGCTTCTCGGCCGCCTCCTCGCGAACTCGCTCGTAGGCTGAGTACAGGTCCTGCTCCGGCCCTGCCTCAAGGCGCTCTGGGTCGAACCCCCGGCCTTCGAAATCTGACGCCTGGGCCGACTTGCTCAAAATGTTGCGAATGCGTTTGGCTGATTGCGAAAGGCTGAGGAAGTCGTCGCTCGAACGGATTCGCTCAATCGCCTTGGCTCGCACCATGACCTGGGCAGGCTCGTGCACAGACTGACGAGCGCCCATGGCGGCGCGAATCGTGTCGTAGCGCAAGCCAACAACCGTCTCGAGATGGAAGGTCAGGCGTTCGCGCACGAATTTGCGAACCGCCTCGGCGACTTCAACGGACTCAAAAGCCAGCTTTTCACGCAGCGCAGCTAATTCAAGTACTATTTCTGAATCCAGGTCAATAGACGCCGATATCTCAAGCAATACTTTAATAACTCCGTTGGCTTGCCGGCGGATCGCAAAAGGGTCACTCGAGCCGGTTGGCCCGTTACCGACGGCGAATCCGGCCACGACCGCATCGAGTTTGTCGGCCAGCGATACCAGAGCCCCAACCGCGGTCCGTGGACACTTCTCTTCCACTCCCTGCGGCAGGTAGTGGTCGTAAATCGCCGTGGCTACGCCTTCAAGTTCTCCTTGAGCTTTTGCGTAAAGCCCGCCCACCACACCTTGCAGTTCCGCAAACTCCTGCACCATCTGGGTGGTCAGGTCGCATTTCGAGAGTTCTACCGCCCGCAGCACCTGCTCGCGCTGCCCTGCTTCGAGAATTCCTTGAACTTCGAGTTTTTCCGAGAGACGCGCTGCGATGGCACGCATGCGCCGGACCTTGTCGGCATAACTGCCCAGCTCCGCCTGATAGGTGACCTTCTCGAGGCGCGCCATTCTGTCGCGCAGGGGCATCCGCTGGTCCGCATCCCAGAAAAACACGGCGTCGCTGAAGCGCGCCCGGAGAACCCGCTCGTGCCCCTGGCAGATCAGGCCGCGCTCGTCGGAATCGACGTTGAGGACTGCAACGAAATAAGGTTCAAGTTTTCCTTGAAGGTTTTCTACGGCAAAGTATTTCTGGTGGTCGCGCATCACGGTGATCAGGATCTCGCGCGGCAGATGGAGAAAGCGCTCGTCAAAGCCACCACGAATCGCCGAAGGCCATTCGGTAGAGTTGACCAGCCATTCTTCAAGATCAGCGTCCTCAATCAGAATCAGAGAATCTTCAAGTAACACTTTAGTCTTTGTACGGAGCGTCTGGCGGCGCTGCTCCGGGTCGAACTCCACAAACGCCCGGCGCAGCTCGGCGCCGTAATCGGAGAAGCCGTTCACGGTGATGGGGCCCTTGCTGTACACTCGGTGGCCGAAAGTGAAATCGCCGGAGCGGACGCCCAGGACTTCGAAGTTCACCGCTTCAGCCTGCTTCCCTTCTCCAAGGACTGCCAGCACCCAGCGAATGGGCCGCACGAATCGCGGGCCGGACTTCTCAATCCAATACATACTCTTGGGAAACCCCAAGTGCAGGATGGCGGCCGGCAATATCTCCGCCAGGACTGCCGAGGCATCTCGACCCTGGGTGGTTTTCCGAAGCGCCAGGTATTCGCCTTTCGGGGTAGTGGTGCGAGCCAAATCCTCAAGGCGCGCCGAGTTCTTCTGGGCAAAGCTCTCGGCTGCCCGCGTATACTTACCCTCCGCATTGACGGCAACCTTGACAGGCGGACCGAGGATTTCTTCAACCCTGTCCGGCTGTCGTGTCAGCATGGCCGGGACATGAACGACAAGGCGCCGGGGCGTCGAGTATGTTTGTAGGGGCGGTTCGCGAACCGCCCCTACGCTCGGATCAGGCAGCAATCGCGCCTCGCTGATGGCCTCTTGGACGAGCTCGCCCAAACCCCTTTCCGCATCCCGCAGGAAACGCGCCGGGATCTCCTCGCAACCGATCTCAAGGAGCAACGGAAGGGTGTCCTGTTTACCGGCTTCGACATTGGCTTCTCTCACGCCGTCACCTCCTGCGCCGCTTGGCGCTCGACGTAGATGGCGGCGACAGCGCAGGCCAGCTTGCGGACACGAGCGATCAGCGCCACGCGCTCAGTCACGCTGATGGCCCCCCGCGCGTCGAGGATATTAAACAGGTGGGAGCACTTCAAAGTGAGGTCGTAGACCTTGCGGAGCGGAAAACGATCGAGAGGGCCGAGATTCGAAACTCGAGGTTCGACATTCGAGCTGGACTCTCCGACGACGCTTAAAGCATTACTTGATGAACCCATTGTATCTGACTGCAGCACTTCACGATCACTTTTCTTGCGATCGGCGATTTTCGATTTTCGATACTCCCCCAGCAGGCGAACGGCCTCGCCCTCATAAAGGTCCAGGACCTTCCTCGAAGTCTCCGGGTCGGCGGCCTCGAAATCGTAGACCGACAACTCCAACTCCTCCGCCCGGCGCATGTCCCCGTAGGTGACGGATTCGTTCCAGCGGATATGGTACACGTCTTCGACATTTTGGAGGAAAGCAGTGATGCGTTCGAGGCCATAGGTTAGTTCAACGCTGATCGGCTCTAAGTCGAATCCGCCGGACTGCTGGAAGTAGGTGAATTGGGAGACCTCGAGGCCGTCCAGCACCACCTGCCATCCGATGCCCCAGGCGCCCAGAGTCGGCGCCTCCCAATTGTCCTCTTCGAAGCGAATATCATGGTGGCGGACTTCGATTCCAATCGCCTCGAGGCTCTCGAGATACATATCCTGGACGCTTGCCGGCGGCGGCTTCAGGATGACCTGCATTTGGGTGTGTTTGAGCAGGCGGTTGGGATTCTCTCCGTAACGCCCGTCGGCGGGGCGACGCGAAGGCTGCACGTAAGCCACACGCCAAGGCTGCGGCCCCAGGACGCGAAAGAACGTCTCAGGGGACATCGTGCCCGCGCCCACCTCGACATCGTAGGGCAGGGCCACGACGCATCCCTGCCCGGCCCAGAATTGGCTGAGCCGGAAAATCATCTCCTGAAAGCTGAGCGGAGCGTTTGCTGAATTTAAAGTGTTACTTTTTATCATTGCAATTAGAAGCTGATATCAAATGGCTTAGTTATGCTGTCAGCCGTCGCGAGTTCGTTGAAGAACTGAGCCCGCGGAGCGGCCGGCAGCGAGTCGCCCACGGCGCGAGAACCGGTGAAAAAATCGATGCCTGTCATCCTGAGCGAAGCGAAGGATCCCGGCAGTTTCTTATGGTTCAGCGATTTACGAACAACTGCAGAGATCCTTCGCGGCGCTCAGGATGACACGTTTGCAATTTCTTCACACCTTCCAAGCCGTGGGTCGCGAGACCGGACCCTCACCCCCGACAGACTCCACGCGGGAAGTACTGCCCCCCCTACCGGGGCCGGGGGAACCCAGGGCCACCCCTTGATCCCATGGCTTACGCCATGGGCTACTCCCTGTCGGCCCTCCGGGCCTGAGTACTGCCTGCCGAAAGCTGATGGCCGACGGCTGACAGATCTCTTCCCCTGACACCTGACACCTGGCACCTGACCCCTGCCTCACACCGCCTCTTCCATCATCGCACGCGTCACGAGTTTTCGCTCGGAATGAGTTTCGATGAGGTCCTCGAAGAAACGGCGTGCTTCGCGGCAGCCCGCCGGGGCTTTCTCCTCCGCGATCCAACGCTCGAGCGGCTTTTGGCAGCCCGCGCTTACGGCCGGCGCTACCGAAACTCGTTGGCCCGCTTTGCCGCTCCGGCAGGTGTCGCAAACCAGGCCCTCCGACCCCGGCAAGTAGAATCCGCCGGTTTCGCCGAGTGCCCGCGCGCAGTTCTGGCATCGATCGAAATCAGGCAAAAAGCCCGTGAGGCGAAGCAGCCAATAGTCAAAGTAAACCAGCGGCCGCGTGACCTCGCCGGAATGCTTCAGGCTGCGGAGGACGGCCAATAGCAGGCGAAACAACCGGTCATTAGGCTCTCTCTCCGGAATCATGCGCTCCGCCACTTCCGCGAGGAATTGGGCAGCCAGCTGCACCCGGTAGTCCTTCTGCATATCGAAGAAGGACTCGATCAATTCCGCGGAATTCATGCGCAGCAAGTCGCGATGTTCGCGCTCGAAAATGAACACCCGAACGTGGCTCAGGGGTTCGAGCGCCGCGCCATAACGGCTCTTGGTGCGGCGGGCTCCGGTGGCCACGGCCCGCAACCGGCCCATCTGGCGTGTAAAGAGCGAAGCAATCTTGTCCGCTTCCGCCAGCCGGTAAGTTCTTAGAACGATGGCTTCCGTTTCACGCAGGGGCATGGCTATGTCGACGCGCCGACATGAGCGTTAAAGTTAGCATATCCAGCGCGCAGTGGGCAACCCGGAAAGCGGAAACTGGAAAATAGAAACTGGAAACTGGAAACTGGGAAATAGAGCTACACGCCCGAATCGCTCTTTTCGCTATCCCGCGACTCGCTCTTCGACGTCCTATTTTCTATTTTCCGTTTTTCCGTCTTCCGCCGTTTCTGTGGAAATATCCGAGGATTCTGTGGAAAAAGTATTATGTTAACTCGCAACCCGACCACGAAATATTATCAGACACGCCTGTGGATAATTTCCGGCTCTTCCCTGCCCTTCTGGAGAGAGCCTCGAACCCCAGCGATGGCGCGGTCGCGATGGCAGCCGTCAGGGAGCGGGATCGTCAGAACCGAGGCAATGGATTTGCGCTTACGCCTTGGAGTGCGGCAGCGGAGTTGCCGCCTTCGAATTCCGCCAAGACGGCGGCAGCTCTGCTGCCGCACTCCAAGTCGGAGTCACTGCCCTGCTCCTGATCCGTTGATAACGTCACCGCCGTAGGGGGACGGCTCGCCGTCCCCGGATTTCCGTCGGCCCCGCCGCAGCGGGGCGGGTAGGGCAAGCCCTGGGTAGGGCAAGCCCTACCCCTACACTGCCCGGATCCTGCCCGGCGGGGTTGAAGCCCTCACGAGCGTCTGGTATAGTTTTCGAATCAAAGGGGGACAATACAATGGCACCGCCAAAAATCTTCAAGAACTACATTAATGGTGAATGGGTACAAGCGGCCAGCGGGCTCACTTTTGACAACAACAATCCGGCCGACCGGCGCGAGTTGGTGGGAGTGTTTCAGAGGTCGAGCCGGCATGACGCGCAAGACGCCATCCAGGCGGCCAAGGACGCGTACAAGACCTGGCGGTTGACCCCGCCTCCCAAGCGCGGCGAGATTCTCTACCGCGCCGCGCGCCTGCTGGCCGAAAGGAAGGAAGAGTATGCCGAGCAAATGACTCGCGAAATGGGAAAGGTCATCGAGGAGACCCGAGGCGACGTTCAGGAAGCCATCGACATGACGTATTACATGGCCGGGGAGGGCCGGCGGCTATTCGGGCAAACCACCACCTCCGAACTGCCGAACAAGTTCTGCATGTGGGTACGCAGCCCGATCGGGGTGTGCTCGCTCGTGACGCCCTGGAATTTCCCCATGGCCATCCCATCCTGGAAGATCATGCCGGCGCTCATTTGCGGCAACACGGCAGTGATCAAGCCCGCCACCGACACTCCGCTTTCGACCTATAACCTGGTCCAGACGCTGGTCGAGGCGGGAGTCCCCCGCGGGGTGGTGAACCTGGTCACGGGCAGCGGTTCTGAGGTCGGCACTGCCCTGCTGTCGAACGACGACGTGCGGGTGGTTTCGTTCACGGGCTCGAGCGAGGTGGGCCGCAAGGTGGCGGAGGCGTGTGCGGGCACCTTCAAGCACTCCTGCCTGGAGATGGGCGGCAAGAACATCATCATGGTAATGGAGGACGCGAACCTCGACCTGGCGGTGGACGGCGCAATCTGGGGCGGCTTTGGCACCACCGGGCAGCGCTGCACCGCTTCCAGCCGCGTCGCCGTGCATAAGGACGTTTACAGGGAATTCGTCGAGAAGTTCGTGGCACGCGCCCGTGCGCTGAAGGTCGGGAACGGGCTCGATCCTGCGGTCGAGATGGGGCCGCTCATCAACGAAAGCCAGCTCAAGACGGTCGAGGAGTACGTACAAATCGGCAAGGATGAAGGGGCCAAGCTGCTATGCGGCGGCGAGCGCCTGACGGGCGGCGACTACGATTTCGGCAGTTTCTATACCCCCACCATTTTCGGCGATTGCAGTCCGGAAATGCGAATTTCCCGCGAGGAGATTTTCGGTCCGGTCGTCTCGATCATCCCCTGTGCGAGCCTCGAGGCAGCCATTGAAATCGGCAACGGTGTCGTCTACGGGTTATCCTCGTCCATCTACACGCGCAACATTAACCGGGCCTTTCAGGCCATGCGCGACATGGAGACCGGCATCTTCTATGTCAACGCTCCCACCATCGGCGCCGAAACTCACTTGCCATTTGGCGGCACCAAGCAGACGGGCAACGGCCACCGCGAAGCAGCCACCGCAGCGCTGGATTTCTACTCCGAATGGAAAGCGGTCTACGTGGATTACAGCGACAGGCTGCAGCGGGCGCAGATCGACAGCTAGACGCAGGTAGGCAAATGCGCAGGTGGGCAGATCGTGAGTCTGCAATCGGAGGAACATGGCGAGACCGGAATTAAAGCAATTCGCAGACCTCATTCCTACGGACTTTGAACGGCATCCTGTGTGGATCGGCTGCCACACGGCGGATTACGACGAACCGTGGTACGACGACACAGACGAACAGACGTTTCGACCCAGGACCGGCAAACTGCCGGCGAACCCGTCCGAAGGTATGTTGCTCGTCACGGCAAGCCTTGAGCTGCACGACGGTACTCGGTACAACGGATTCGTAACCCCCGCTCAGAACCCGGGCGACCTTGCAACCCAGCAGCCGCAGATCTTTGTGGGTGGGAGACGCTTTCAGTTCTGGGGTGGAATCTTCGGGGTTCGAGAAGAGGAACGGAAGGCTTTTTACGCCGCGCTAGGGAAAAACGCGGACGACGTCTTTCCGTTGCGGTTCAGCGTCGATCCGAGTTTGGCAACCGGCGCTACAAGCGGCCAGATTGAAGGCTTTTATCGATTCTCCCGCCGCAGCGTTCGAGTTGATCGCTAAGACGGTCAACTTCGAATAAACCCGAATTCCGAAGTTGCGAGGTTCTGTGGGAAGAAACCCCTCACTCGGCTCGCTACTCTCGCCACCCTCTCCCCAAGGGAGAGGGCAGAAATCAACCAACATTGACGGCCCTCTCCCGGCACCTGATACCTTGTGCCCGGTACTCGACTTCTGCCGTTAGAATTGCGCCGTCGTCGGAGAAGGCGGATTCGGTTGAACATCGGGTGTGGCGGGAGCGGGGTCGGAAGGAGTACTACCTGCGCCGGCACCCGCATTGGCGCTGTGGGTCGAATCAAGTTCCGGCGGCAATGGATGAGGACCCAGTCCGAGTTTCATCAGAGATTTCGCCTCGGGGAGGCCAGTCACGGGGAAGCCGTTATCAGCCTGATAGCGGCGCATGGCCTCGCGCGTCTGATCGTCCCAGCGGCCGGAAGGCTCCGCACTCAGATAGCCTGACTTAACAAGGGCTTGTTGGATCTCTCCAATTCGTTCCGACTCCGGGCGCATCATCGAGCGCCGCCGGCGCGCCGCGGCTACGAGGGCGGCCTTCGAAGGCGGGCGATGCTTGGCCGGGCGTCGGGCAGAGCTGAGTTGACTGGAAGAGGCCGAGGTCTTATGCGCGGGGTTCTTGGAGACTGCCTGGGACTTCTGTCGGCTCGTCGGTGAGGCTTTCTGTTGCGCGGTAGTGTCGGCGCAAAGGGGAGTCGCCCATACGGAGACAAAGACCGCGAGGAGCGCCCACGCCGCGAATGATCTCTTCATCCAATAATTCAAACTCTGTTGCCTCGATCCTGGAATAGCGCGAGTTAGAGGTATCTCAAGTCTGAGATTCCAAATCTCAGAGGCGATCCAGGTGACATTCTACATCGCCAGCGCCCCAATCGTCCAGCGGCACTGAGGTAGCTTCAGGATCGCGTCAAAGCCGCCGGGAAAGTGTCATCCCGAGGAGCCGCAGCGACGAAGGATCTCCGTAGTTGGTTGAAATCACAACTGCCGAGATTCTTCGCTTCGCTCAGAATGACAATGTCCGGGAGTTTTTCCGCAACGTGTAACCGCCAGCGCTACGCCGGGGTTAGGAATGCACCCGCCACGACCCAAGGTAGCGGTTATGGCAGGCGGTCCGCCAAGAACAGCGTAGTATACGCGTGCGGGCCGCTGCCCCGAGCAATCAGCAAGAGCACATCAGTCCCGGACTTGAAGGTAGATTGCAAGCGGTCAAAGTCCTCGGCTGAATTGACCGGGTGATGGTTAATGCTAAGGATGATATCGCCATGGTGAACGCCGAGGTCCGCGGCGAATCCGCTGGTCTGGACGTTCATAACCAGCACACCTTGCTGCTTGTCCAGATGGAGTCTGTCCGTCAGGTCCTGCGCCTGGTCGTGAGTTAGACTCTTTACAGACAGGCCGAGAATCCCCGAGCTTTGCTCCTCCCGGGCTCCGGCGGGCTGGGCTGAGGGTGGAGCGTTCTCAAATTCAGCGACGATCTTACTGCGGTCGCCCACTTCCACCTCGGCCGTCAGCCGTTTGCCATCGCGCAGGTACTCCATGTGGAGCTTCTTGCCGATTTCAGTTTCCGAGACGATCGATACCAATTGGTCAGCGGTTCTAATCGGCTTCCCGTCGACGTTGACAATAACATCTCCGTACTTCAGGCCGGCGCGCTCGGCAGGACTGCCAGGCTCCACTACATTGATGACGATGCCGTGGTCCGTGCCGAAGCTCCTGAGCAACGCGGGATTGTTGGCGCTATAGAACTGAACACCGATGGCTCCTCGCCGCACGCTGCCGGAAGTGATCAGCGCGTTATAAACTTTTCGCGCCGTGTTGGAGGGAATCGCAAAGCCCACGCCGTCGTAAGTGCCGCGTTGGGTAGCGATCGCCGTATTGATCCCAATCACCTGCCCCGCCAGGTTGACTAGGGGGCCGCCGCTGTTGCCGGGATTGATCGCCGCGTCGGTTTGAATAAAGCGCTTGAACTGGCCCTCCACTCCGCCCTCGATGTCACGCCCCTTGGCGCTCACGATGCCCGCAGTTACGGTGGAATCCAGGCCGAAGGGACTACCGATCGCCAGCACCCAGTCGCCCACCCGCATTGTGTCCGAATCGCCCAAAGAGGCGGCGGCGAGCGGCTGGTCCGCGGCGATCTTCACAATCGCGAGGTCGGTCTCCCTGTCGAAGCCCATAACCTTGGCTGGGTGCTTGGTGGCATCGTCTCCGCTCAGATAGACAATAATTTTGTCGACCAGCTTATCTTCCCCGCTCTGGCTGACCACGTGATAGTTTGTCAGGATGTAGCCGCTGGGACTTAAAATGACGCCGGAGCCCAGACTCTGCTGCCGGAAATCGCCTTGCGGAGCGCCGGGCGAGTCGAAAAACTTGTCGAAGAAATCGCCGAAAGGAGAATCGTCGGGCGCATGAAAGCGGCGGCGGGAAGCGCGCACCGTGCTTTCGGTGTTAATGTTCACGACCGCCGGGGCGAGTTGCCCCGCAACCTGGGCAAAGGAATTAGACAGTTCTGCCGGTGAGGGAGCAGGCAGCGGTTTAGCATCCATTGCTGCTGGCGACGTCTTGGCGGCACGTACGCCGTGGGAAACCACCGTGCCGATCATGATTCCAATCCCCAGCGTCACCAAGATCACGAATGCCGGGAGGACCTTACGTCCCTTTGTGCTCATTCCTCGCTCTCCTCTCAGTTGCTTCCTGGGCCCTCAGCGGCCACATTGGCTGATTATAGCATTACCTGAACAGCCCCTACTTGCATTTGACGGAACTTGCCGGCCGTAGGTAACGGTGCGCAGCGATTTAGCTTGGATGGCATGGCTCCGGCTTCGGGTTGTAGCGGCGAGTTTATCTCGCCAGTTGGCGGCGGAATGCCGCCTCAACTGCGCGCTGATCGGTCCCAATCCATCGATAACCGCCCCGCGTAGGGGGACGGCTTGCCGCCCCCGCATTTACGCTGGTCCCGACGAGGGTGGGGCAAGCCCTACCCCTACATCGCCCGGCTCCAGTCGCCTGCGGCGTAGAGGCGCAAGGCCATGGGCGCTAGCATCCGCAGCCCCGCTTGTCGATGGATCAGGCGATTCGACATATCATTTGATTACACTCGCCGGCGAGGTTAGAATTGGCGGTCGCGAGGTAACGGATGAGCGAACCGGAAAGACGGTTGTTGAGCGGGAACGAGGCTGTGGCTCTGGCGGCGCGCGACGGCGGCGTCACCTTGGGCACGGGGTATCCGGGCACTCCCTCGACGGAGATTCTGGAAGCCTTTTCCCAGTTGGGAGGCCGCGCTCAGTGGGCGCCCAATGAGAAAGTCGCCCTGGAGGTCGGGCTGGGGGTTGCGTTTACCAACTCGAGAGCCTTGGTCACCATGAAGCACGTCGGCCTGAACGTGGCTGCCGACCCGCTTTTCACCGCTGCCTACACCGGCGTCAGCGGGGCCCTGGTGGTGGTTTCGGCGGACGACCCCGGAATGGCGTCGAGCCAGAACGAACAGGATAGTCGCCGTTATGCTGTCGCCGCGGGTGTGCCGATGCTCGAACCGGCGGACTCCCAGGAAGCTTATGACTTCACTTTGCTGGCGCTCGACGTTTCCGAGCGATGGGGCATTCCGGTGCTCCTCCGGCTCACGACCCGCGTATGTCACTCGAAGGCCGTGGTTCGCCCAACCGGAAACTCAGCGCCGCCCGACGCTCCGGCGAAGTTCGTCCGCGACCTCAAAGGCCGGGTGATGATTCCATCCAATGCGCGGCCGGCCCATCGTCGCCTGCGAGAAAAGCTGGCCCGCATTTTGGAGTGGAACGAAGCTGAGGGGCCGAACCGGCAGCCGGACGGGGACCGCTCGTTGGGTATCATTACTTCTGGAATCGCCTTCATGCATGCTCGGGAAGCGGCGCCGGGGGCTGCGGTGCTGAAGCTGGGCATGACTTACCCTCTGCCCCTCGAGGCGATCCGCCGTTTTGTAAGCAGCGTGTCGCGTTGCGTGGTGATCGAGGAAGGCGATCCGCACCTCGTGGAGGCGATTCGCGCCGCGGGCATGGCGGTCGAAGGCAAGGCGGAGGCTTATCGATTTGGCGAGCTGAACGTGGATCGCGTCCGGCGCATTCTGGTTGGCGACAATTCTCCGGAGTTGATTCCGCCACCCGGCAAGCCGCCGCAACTCTGCCAGGGCTGCCCGCATCGTTCCGTCTTCACTGCGCTCCACAACCTGGACTGCATTGTCTCGAGTGACATCGGGTGTTACACGCTGGCCGTGATGCCGCCCTTCGAAGCCACGGACTCTTGCGTCTGCATGGGAGCAAGCATTGGAGTAGGCCTTGGCCTGCGGCACGCACTGCCGCCCGACCAGGCACGCCGGGTGGTCAGCACCATCGGCGACAGCACCTTCATTCACAGCGGAATTACCGGCCTGGTGGAAATGATCTACAATCCGCCCTCCACCGGCCACGTGGTGATTATCCTCGACAACGGCACGACGGCGATGACGGGGATGCAGGAACATCCAGGAACCGGCCGAACCCTCGAGCATCACCTCACCGGTAAAGTAGTCATTGAGGATTTGGTGCGCTCGCTCGGCATTCCCAGTGTTTATGTGACCGACCCGACGGCCAATCCTGCCGCCTTCGAGGAGCTTGTGGCCGCCAGCCTCTCAAGTGGAAAGCTCACCGTGATCGTGGCGCGGCGGAACTGTTTGCTCGCGGCAGGCAAAATCAAGGAGTACGAGCGGGCGGTGGCTGCGGAGTGTGAAAGCTCAGCCGACAGTCCGTAAAAACATCGACCCAAACGGGGTGTCATTCCGAGCGCAATGCGGTGTCATTCCGAGCGGAGCGAGGAATCTCGCTCTGCGCTCAGGATGACAGCGGCCGATGGGAGCTATGGTAACCAACATCGTATTTGCCGGCTTGGGTGGCGAAGGAGTGCTGAAAGCCTCGGACATCGTTGCTGAGGTGGCGTTCCAGGCCGGACTCGACGTGAAGAAGAGCGAAATCCACGGCATGAGCCAGCGTGGCGGCTCGGTAACCAGCGATGTCCGGTTTGGAGAGAAGGTCTACAGCCCCATGGTGCCTCCGGGAGAAGCCGACTATCTTGTGGCGCTGTCGCCCGACCAGGTGGAACCCAACCGTTGGAGATTGCGTGAAGGGGGCAGGCTGATTGCGCCTAGCGATGTTGAGGTAAGCAGCTTGCGCGACAAGCGCAGCCTCAACGTTGCCCTCATCGGTTGCCTAAGCGTGTCCCTGCCCTTCCCTGAGGCGGCGTGGCAGGAATCGATCCGGCGGAATCTGGCGGAAAAGCTGCACGCCGCCAATCTGCACGCCTTGGCAGTGGGCCGCGCGGCAGCGCAATCAGCTTAAGTACGGCTGTAATTCCGAGTGGCCATGGGCCTGCGGCCAGCCCATGGATATAAAAGTCGCTGTCATCCTGAGCGAAGCGAAGGATCTGCAGTTCCGGCCCGGCAAACTAATTCAGGTTCTTCGCGCAGTTTACCCTGAGCGAAGCGAACGGTCTCAGAATGACAATATCGCGGTTGGCGCGCGATTGCGGCCACGAGGGCCGCGCCTACAATCCAATTATGCTCGAGAACTCTTCAAACATTCATCCTGCCAGCGCACCGGATTACATGCCGGCAGCGCACATGCGCGACCTGCAATTGAACCGGCTCCGTGCCACTGTCACTCGAGCTTACGAACGCGTCGAACTCTACCGCCGGCGGATGAACGAACTGAAAGTGCGGCCGGAAGACATACGAAACCTCGAAGACTTGGCCAACCTTCCATTCACAGTGAAAGCGGATCTTCGCGACACTTACCCTTACGGCCTGTTTGCCAGCCCGATGGAAGAGATCGTCCGCCTGCATGCCTCGAGCGGAACCACGGGCAAGCCCATCGTGGTCGGCTACACCCAGCACGACGTCGGCGTTTGGACCGACGCCATGCTGCGGACCTTTCTCGCCTGCGGCCTGGGGCGCGGCGACATTATCCAGAACGCCTACGGCTATGGCCTCTTCACCGGAGGGCTGGGTGCGCATTACGGCGCCGAGGCGCTCGGGGCGACGGTGATTCCCATATCCGGCGGCAATACCGACCGGCAGATCATGGTGATGAAAGACTTCAAAGTGACGGCCATCTGCTCGACCCCGTCCTACTTCCTCCACTTGCTGGACCGCGCCGCCCAGATGGAAGTGAATGTCGCCGAACTGCCGCTGCGCGTGGGCGTGTTCGGCGCGGAGCCTTGGACAGACTCGCTGCGCCGCCATATCGAAGCCGCCGCCGGCATCATGGCCTTCGATATTTACGGCTTGACGGAGATAACGGGCCCCGGCGTGGGCATCGAGTGCCCTTGCCACGCTGGCTTGCACATCTTTGAAGACCACTTCTATCCGGAAATCATCGACCCGGAAACCGGCAGGCTGGCGGCCGAGGGCGAGGAAGGAGAATTGGTACTGACCACTCTCAGCAAGCAGGCCATGCCCATGATCCGTTATCGCACGCGCGACATCACGGCGCTCGTGCCCGGCCCGTGCCCTTGCGGCCGGACTCTGCGCCGCATCTGCCGCATCAGCCGGCGCAGCGATGATATGTTCATCATTCGCGGAGTCAACGTGTTCCCCTCACAGGTCGAGTCGGCGCTTCTCGCGGTCGAAGGCATGCTGCCGCATTACCAGATTCTCCTGACGCGCGAGGGCGGGCTCGACCAGTTGGAGGTCGAGGTGGAAGTCACGCCGACGGTGGCGAGCGACCGGGTGGCCGCGCTCGAGAACCTGCACAACAAGCTCGCCCAGTCGTTGAGCCAGACCTTGGGACTGCGGGTTAAAGTGCGCCTCGTCGCGCCTCAAACCCTCAAGCGCAGCGAGGGCAAGGCGCAACGGGTCATCGACCGGCGGAATGGGTAGTGCTTGCTCCCCGGAGGGGAGCACGATGAGTAGCCGTGGGTGAAACCTACGGACATCGTCAAGTTTAAACAGCGCTTCGGCCCTGGAGGGGCCGAACTTCTTTGGACAACCCCTGCGGGGTTGGGAAGCGTTTGAGAGATCCGTTACCGCGGGCTTGCGCCCGCGGCTACCCACGGTGCACCGCTTCGCGGTGACAGCGCGATCAGCTTGGGAACTGCCTATGAAGATCCATCAACTCTCGCTCTTCCTCGAAAACAAGCCTGGCCAGTTGACCTCGCCTTGTCGCCTCCTGGCCCAGGCCGGCATCAACATTCGCACCCTGAACCTGGCCGACACGGAGGAATTCGGCATCCTGCGCCTCATCGTCTCGGATTGGCAGAAGGGCGCCCGGCTTCTTGAAGAGTCCGGGTATGTGGTTAATGTCACCGAGGTGGTTGCAGTCGAGGTGCCCGACCGGCCCGGCGGTCTGGCTGAATTGCTGGCAGTTTTCGACGAGACCGAGATTAACATCGAGTATATGTACGCGTTCACGTTTGGCCGCGGCGATACGGCGGTCATGATCTTCCGCTTCGATAAACCCGATGCGGCAATCGAACGACTGCAACTTGCCGGAAATATCGTAGTGGGCAGCACGGAGGTTTATGAACGCATGAGGACGTAGGGGCAACCCGCCAACTGGCGGATGGTTGCCCAGGGCGGCCACAAGGGCCGTGCCGGAAACGAAACGCAAACCCTCGCCCCCTTGGGGGAGAGGGTGGCCCGCGACGGCGTTTTCATCAGCCGGAGCGAGCCGGGTGAGGGGGTCGCAAGCGTAGAAATCCAACATGAGCATCGGCAAAACCATTTCCGAACAAATGGAACACTCTTCCTGGATCCGGCGCATGTTCGAGATCGGCGACCGGATGAAACGGGAGCGCGGCGAAGAAAACGTTTTTGATTTTACCTTGGGAAATCCTGCCGGCGAGCCTCCGCAGGAAGTGATTTCGGCTCTGCGGCGCGTGGTCGAGCAGAATCGTCCGCGCAGCCATGCCTACATGCCCAATGCAGGTTACCCCTCGGTGCGGGGCGTGATTGCGGAGCAGCTTGCGAAGCGCACCGGACTGCCTTACACGGCAGATCACATCCTGATGACGGTCGGCTCATCCGGCGCCATCAACGTGGTGCTTAAATCCCTGCTCGACCCCGGCGACGAGGTCATCATCCTGGTTCCCTTCTTCCCTGAGTACCAGTTCTACATTGAGAATCACGCCGGCCGCATGGTTCTGGTGGAAACGGACAACGAGTTTCGCCCCGACCTTGCACGCATCCAGGCCGCCATTACCGCGCGCACCAAAGCGATCATTCTGAACTCGCCGAATAATCCCACAGGCGTAGTGTACTCCGCTGAATTCGTGCGCGAGCTGGAAACGCTGATTTCGAGCCTCGACCATCCGGTTACCGTGATCGCTGACGACACGTATAGATCACTCACCTTCGACGGGCTGACGTTGCCCGAGGTTCCCGCCGTGGTTCGGCGCACCGTAGTCACCTACTCATGGTCCAAAGCCCTGGCGATCCCGGGAGAGCGGATCGGGTATCTCGCTCTCTCGCCCCGCCTGCCGGAAGTGGACGCGCTTCGCAACGCCTGCACATTTGCTAACCGCACGCTGGGCTTCATCAATGCGCCCGCCATCTGGCAACAGGTGATGATGGAAGTGTCCGATTTCAAGATCGATCCCGGCTCGTACCAGGAGAAACGCGACCTGCTTTGGACTGGCTTGACCCGATTGGGCTATGAGGTCACGAAGCCGCAGGGCGCCTTTTACATGTTTCCCAAGGCGCCGATACCGGATGACCTGGCGTTCGTGCGCAGCCTTATGGACGACGGCATTCTCGCCGTGCCCGGCGCGGGATTCGGACGCACCGGATATATGCGTTTATCGCTCACCGTCCCACCCGGCACCATCGAGCGTGCCCTGCCCGGTTTCGAACGCGCCCTGGCCAGAAGTTCGAAAATCGAAAATGGAAAATAGAGACTGGAAAATGGAAATTGGAAAATAGAAACTGGAAAATAGGGAGAGGGAAATACAGACATAGAAATGAAGAACGCCCTCTCCCTTGGGGAGAGGGTGTCCCGCTGCCGGCGCTTTCATCAGCCGGAGTGGGACGGGTGAGGGGTCACTTCCTTAGTACCGCGATTCGTCCTGAACCGGAAAATACACCGTCGACTGACTCCTCAAGGTCTGCGGGTGTTTGCAAAGAACTGCGGACGGGGCGCAGAGCTCAGGCGCAGGTTTGCGCTACCTACCTGGCTTTGGGCCTAAGTTCCATGAAGAAACCCCTCACCCGTCCGGCGGCGGTTGATGAAGGCACCGCCGCCCGACACCCTCTCCCCACGGGAGAGGGCTATTCATCTAATTGGTGAGGAATTCATTCTAAATGATTCGCGCGGTTTCTATTTGCCGTACTTCATTTTCTATTTTCCAGTTTCCTTTTTCAGGTGTTAGGTCATCCCTCCACCGGGCTCGCCACGCGCGCTCCCCAAATCTCCGAGAACACCATGCCCGCCAGGATCAGGCCGGCGCCTACCAGCGTCCTGCCCTGAAAGTGTTCTCCCACAACCAGCCACGACGAGATGGCGGCAAACACCGGCTCGAGGGCGAAAATCAGGGCCGTGTGCGCCGGAGGGGTGTATTGTTGCGCCCAATTCTGAACGGAGAAAGCGACACCAGTGGCGAGCAACGCAGTCACCAGGATGGCCACCACCAGGCGCGCGGTGAAGTGCAACTTCTGCGCCGGAACAATGACCAACGCGACTGACGCAAGCAAGCCGACCACCAGGATCTGCACGGGGACGAGATGCAGAAAGGAAAATCGCTTCGTATAGCGCCCCACCAGCACAATATGAACCGCAAACGAGGTTGCGCCTACAAGCGTGAAAATATCTCCCCGATTCACGCCGCCCATGCCGGAAGGCGCAACCAGCAGGTAAATGCCCCCAAGTCCCAAGACCGCCCCTAGAAGAGTGGCGGGCCCCAGCTTCTGACCCAACGCCATCATGATCAGAGGAACCAGGATCACGCTGAAGCCCGTCAGGAAGGCGCTTTTCGAAGGCGTGGTATAAACCAGGCCCCAGGTTTGAAACAAGTAGCCTCCGAAAAGAAACAAACCCATGATTGCGCCGGGCAGGATTGTTTCCCGCCCCACGCGGCCTCGCCCCAGAACGACCAGCAGGAGAAGCCCGGCCAGAATGAAACGCACGGCCAGAAAAGGCAGTGGGGCAGCGTCGGCCAGAGCACCTTTGACGATCACAAAGGTGAACCCCCAGATGGCGGTGATCGACGCCAAGGAGAATTCAGCTTTTGTCCGGATGTTCAAGGGTGGAACTCGAAGATTGCGGCGCGGTTCTTAGGCTTTCGACTATCGACTCTCGACTCTCGACTTCCCGAAGGCTCCCAGCAGATTTACCGGGCGCGACTCGAATTTCTGCCCGGCTGTCGAAAGGTCTGCCACCACCGGCCGGTAGAGTGTATGGCAACGCTCGCAGCGGTAAATCTCAGCGCCTCGGCCGAATTCCTTGAGGGCTTCGTCTTCGTCTCCAGTTGAAGCGAGACGGCGGCGGTCGTCGTAGTACCAACGCTTGAGGTGGCCGACGCAGAATTCTCCCTTGGCGTCTTTCTGATCACAGGCCCGCTGGCCCGGTTTCTTTTCTTTGACGGTGAAAGCCACGATGACCTCCTCGCTGGTCGTTCGCCATTCTGCTTGATCATTACAGAGTCGACAGTCGAGAGTCAACAGTTGACAGTCAACCATCGCGCTGAGGCTTGAACTGTCAACTGTCGACTGTTGACTGTTAATAGTTAACTTTGACCAGGCAAAGCCCTTGCGCCGGCGCGGTGGGGCCGGCCAGCGTGCGGTCGCGAGCCTCGAGAATTCGTGTGATGTCGATCGGACCCAGCTTCCCTCGACCAATCTCGACCAGCGTACCCACGACATTGCGCACCATGTGGTGAAGAAACCCGCTGCCGGTGACTTCGTAGATCAACATACACGTCCGGGGTCGGCGGAGAATGCGGGAGGCGAAGATTGTTCGCACCATGGTCGTCTCCGCTTTCTCCCGCTGCACAGGCAAGAGTACCTGTGCTACAAGGGCGTCCGCTGCTGCGAAGCTTGTGAAATCGTGCTCGCCTTTGAGTAGCTTCGCGGCCTGGGCCATGCGGCGAACGTCCAAGGGAAACGGATAATGCCAAATGAACCGGTTCAGAAAAGGAGAGGCGACTGGCGCCTGGAGAATGCGGTAACGGTAGGTCTTCGAGCGAGCGTCTTTTCGTGCGTGAAAGCGGAGCGGCACCTCACTGACATCTTTAATGCGCACAGTTGGTTGCAGAGTATTATTCAAGGCTTTCAGGAGATTTTCACAAGGGATTCTGCAAGCGGTTTGGAAGTTGGCCACCTGATTCAGGGCGTGCACCCCGGCGTCGGTTCTGCCCGACCCGTAGACTTGGACCTTCTCGCCTAGGATCCGCTCGATCGCCGACTCCAGGCGGTCCTGCACCGTCGGCGCGTCCGGCTGTCGCTGCCAGCCGTGAAAGTCCGTGCCATCGTAGGAGATGAGCAAGCGGAGGTTACGGAATTGATTCATTGAGCCATCGGGGCATTGAGTCATTGGCTCCATTCGATGCGAGCGGCAACGGCTCAGAAGTAGTCCGGTGCCAGATGATTATAGCGATAATGTGAAGCGATTGGTGCGATGTTTTTCTGAACTCTGAATAGCAGAGGAACGAGCGCAAAGGAAATGAGGTCGACCGTACGAGCAGGTGCAATGGCTCAATGGCTCAATGGCCCAATCTTCGCCCCGCACTCGCCGCAAAACTTGACGGGCACGGGATTCTCGAAACCGCACTTAGGGCAAACATAATCCTGGGGAAGGCGATTCTTGCGCGAGGCACGGCGCGCGGCGATTTCGCGTTCGAGCAGGGCATCGATCTCCTTTAACTGTTCCGCCTCCTGGGAGGCGGCCATCAGGGTAGCAGCTTCGCCCAGATAGTTTTGCTTGAGGCTCTGGTAATCCGGGGCGGCGAGTTTTCCGGATTGGTACTCGAACTCCAGGTCCTTGAGATTTTCGTAGACCACCAGCCGGCGGCGCTTCAAGTCAGCGAGCGGCGTGACATCCACCGGCAGGCTCGACGTTGCGGCGCTTTCCCGAGCGAGCAGGGGCATCGCCACGAAGGCGGCCATGCCAAGAGCAATCAGGGTTGCAAAGAAAGGAAACATGGGTTCTCGCCGGGTTGCAGAAAATCCCTCTACAGTGTCATCCTGAGGAGCCGCAGGCGAGGAAGGATCTCGCACTGCTCCGGAGAACAGTCAGAGCGAGATTCCTCGCTTCGCTCAGAATGACAGGCGTTCAGGCGTTGTCCGCTGCCTATTAATGATCATCCAGCTAATCTCGCGTCGTCATCCTCGATGCCTTTATCTCTTCTTCCACGGCAGCCAGCAGTTTCGGGTCCAGCGCCTTGTCCGGGACGCTGGCCAGCGCGGGTCGTGGTTTGCGCCAACGGCGTGCTACCGCGACCACAAACGATAACCCGGCAAGCAAACCAATGCTGGGAAGAATCCAAGCCGTCAAGCTGAATCCGTGGGCAGGGGGAGCAGCCAGCACCTGGACGCCGTACCGTATCGCCAGATCCTGGAGAATCGTGGTCTCGTCTTTGCCCGCAGCGATCTCTTGCGCGATAACGGGACGCATTTCCGCGACCGTCGCGCAATCGCGATGCGGACAGTGGTTTATGGTCGCGACGCACCCGCACAAGCACATCACCTGGTCGCCGATTGACTCAAGCGTCGGCCTCCTGGGGGCGTCTGCGCGGGTCAGGGAGGCCACACTGAGGCCGATAACCAGGACCGCCACCGTCGATGCGCATGCCACGTGCTTAATTCCGTGCAAGTAACCCCTCACCCGTCCCGGTCCGGCTGATGAAAACGCCGGCTCGGGACACCCTCTCCCCAGTGAGAGGGCTGTCACTCCAATGCGCTCCTAACCCGCATCGCTTGCCGAGACTGCGATGTCCTGTGTGCGGCGGATTTCCGCCATCTCGCGCTCGACCCGGCTGGGGAAAAGCGCCAGGAGGGTTCCGAGGAAAACCACCACTCCGCCGATCCAAACCCACACTACCAGAGGATTGACGAAAACCTCGATCACCGCCTTGCCGGTGTCCTCGTCGAGCCCTGAAAGAACCACGTAGAGGTCCTCAGAGAGCGTTGGGTGAATGGAGACATAGCTCGTCGTCTCCTGGCTGGCCTTGTAGAAGCGCTTCTCGGGATGCATGGAAGCGAAAGCGCGGCCGTCCTTGGTAACGGTAATAAGCGCGCGCGAGTAGGCGTAATTGGGAGTGTCTCCGTTAGTCAGCCCGTCGCAGCGCAACAGGTAATTGTTCACGCGCAGCAGATCTCCCTCTTGCATCAGAGCCTTGGCCTTGGCCTTGAAGGCTAAGCCGGCAAACCCGATAAAGAGGAGCACAATGCCTAAGTGCACGACGTATCCGCCGTAGCGCCGCGTGTTGCGCATGGTGAGGTTATAGATCGCCTGCGCAAAATTCTCGCCCCCGGTTTTCATGCGCGTCCGGGCGCCTTTCCAGAACTCGCCTAACACGCAAACCGCCACGAAGACGGAGAGGCACAAGGTCATCAAGGCATAGAAATGCCGCACGCCCTCGACAAGCAGAAACACGCCGAAGACTCCGGCGACGATCAATGGCACGATGAAGTTCCGCTTGAGGCTTTGGAAAGAAGTCTTCCGCCAGGCCAGCAGCGGCCCTGCGCCGGTCAAGAATAGGAGCAGCAGGCCGATGGGAATGGCCGTCTTGTTGAAGAAGGGAGCGCTCACGGTGACGGTCACACCCTGCACCGCTTTGGAGATCAGCGGGAACAACGTTCCCCAAAGCACCGCAAAAACCAGCGCCAAGAGAATCCAGTTGTTGAAAAGGAATCCGCTTTCCCGGGAAACCAGGGAATCAAGCTTGTTCTCACTCTTGAGATGGTCGAGGCGTAGGAAAAGCAGAGTCACCGAGAAGAACAGGATAATGCAGAGGAAAACCGAAAAGAACGGGCCAATGCTGGACTGCGCGAAGGCATGGACCGAAGAGACAATCCCGCTGCGGGTGAGAAAGGTGCCGAAAATACTAAGGAAGAACGTGGTGATAACCAGCACGACGTTCCAGACTTTCAGCATTCCGCGCTTTTCCTGGATCATCACCGAGTGCAGAAACGCGGTTCCCGAAAGCCAGGGCAGAAGTGAGGCGTTCTCGACCGGGTCCCACGCCCAGTAGCCGCCCCAGCCAAGGACGGCGTAGGCCCAGTTGCCGCCCAGAAGAATGCCGAGGCCCAGAAGGGCCCAAGGGACCATCGTCCAGCGGCGCGTGGTGCGAATCCAGTTGTCGCCCAGTTGCCGCGTGATGAGCGCGCCCATGGCGAATGCGAAGGGAACCACCATGCCCACGTAGCCCAGGTAGAGCATGGGCGGATGAATCACCATGGAGTGATATTGCAGCACGGGGTTCAAACCGTTGCCGTCGGGCGGCGTGAACGCCTGCGTTCCGGCTGCGGTCGTGAGTGAAAGCTCTTGAAAGGGGTTGGCAATGAACAGCACGAGCGATGAAAAGAAAACGCCCGTCCCCATAAGCACCGCAACCACGTAAGGCATCAGTTGGCGGTTCTTGTGCCGGTTCAGCAGGATAGCCAAAGCGCTGTAAATGGAAAGCAGCCACGTCCAGAAAAGCAGCGAGCCTTCCTGGCCGGCCCAGAGCGCCGCGACTTTGTAAAAAGTCTGCAGGTCGCGATTCGAGTGTTCGGCCACGTAGGCGTTGTGAAAATTGTTCGTGAGGATCAGGTACTCGAGCGCAGCCACGGCAAGCGTCAGCATGACGAAGAAAGACAGAGCCGCGCGCTCCGCGCTGGTCGTCAATCGCGAACTCCGCAACTTGCCGCCGATAGCTCCGGCGACCACCGCATAGGCGGCAAACGCCAAGGCAGCAATGAGGCCGACGGTTCCGAGTTGGTTCATAAACACCCTGTCGCACAGTAGTGGTGGCTCGCGAGCCGCCCCTACTTTACATACCTGCAACCTTGGCATTGCCCGTCGGCGAAACCGGCGCGGCCTGATACTTTGAAGCGCATTTCGCCTGGATCTTCTCTGCCTGAAACTCGCCTGTGGAAAGATAATTCCCGTCAATGATGGCCTGCGCGCCGTCTTTGAAGGTATCCGGCAAGGTGTCAGTGCCGACATAGATGACAGGAATGGAGTTCGTGTCCTGGGCGAGGCGGAAAGAGACCTTCCCTGCCCTACGCTCGACCGAGCCGGGCTTGACCGTGCCACCCACGCGCACGCGCTGCCGTGCCGCCCGCCCCTGCATGAGTTCGTTGACGGTAACGTAGTAAGTCTTGCTTTCCTGGAAGCCGGAGACACCCTCCCAACCGACTACGGCGAGAATGATACCTACACCAATGCCAAATTTAAGCTTGCGGTTTATCATAGTTCTGCCGGACTGGTGCCCCTAGTCGGCGCTGAAGGCGCTCGGACCTTTCGCAACCCCAAACTCAGATTCTGCACCCACACTGACACAGAGTCAACACTCAAACGAATTCGATAGTGCCTCAGTTTGAATTCTGGACTTTAGACGCATCTTCGTCTGCGGTTGCTGATAAAGCGGCGATAGAGGAAATCAACAAGAATGCCCGTTGGAAAAAACAAGACAATGACCCCAGCAATGTAGCTGTTGACCACAAGGTGCTCCGAAATTTGCGTGTGCTTCAGCACACAAACCGCCATTGGCCACAGCAATGCGGCCGGGATCGCGCTCCACAGAAAGAACCAAAACACGAGTGCCGTTATTTGCTTCAAAATCTGCACTCGCCAATCCTAACACTTCCAAGGCTGGCTGACTAAAGGGTGTGAAATTTAAAATGGGACGCTAGCACGAATTCGCAATCTGCGAAATTCCGCTTGACGAACGAGCCAATCGCGGATCTAATGATGGTGAGGAGGGGACCATTATTGCACGTCATTACGCGGAGGAAACTTCTCGAGGCGGCGGAGAAGCACAGAGATATCGGAGCATCTTTGGATGTGTGGTACCGGGTGGCAAAGAGAGCTGATTGGAAACACCTGACGGAGGTAAGGAAGATTTTTCCCACAGCAGACGCAGTAGGGGAATTCACGGTCTTTAATATCAAGGGCAATGCATATCGGCTGATTACTGAGATCAATTATCGAACTGGGAGAATTTTCTTGCGCCACGTGCTGACTCATGCTGAGTACAGCAAGGGAGGTTGGAGGAAATGAGCACTCTCGCGGTGAACAACAACTACGGTGATCTCCTCCGAAGGTTATCCCCAAAGGTCATCCGCACTGAAAAAGAAAACGATGCCTACACTGAAGTGCTCTACGACTTGGACCAGCGCAGCCAGGACCTTACCCCCGCGGAGAGAGAACTGGCGGAGCTTCTGACCCTGCTCATCGAGGATTTCGAGGAAAGGCATTACCGTCTGCCGCGCGCGAAGCCGCTGGATGTGTTGCATTTCCTGATGGACCAACACGGCCTGAAGCAGAAAGACCTCGTGGACGTATTCGGGACTGCCAGTGTTGTGTCGGAAATACTAAATGGCAAACGCGAGTTGAACAAAGGCCAGATCGAGCGCCTAAGCGAGCGCTTCCGCGTCTCTCCAGAGCTCTTCTTCTGAAATCAATGCCACTACTGAAGGCTCCCCATATGCGCTGCGACAATCCGCGCACGGCGGCGCGACCCGTGTTAGAATCACGCTTCGGAAACGATGACAACCTAATAGGGAGGAATGCGATGAAACGCTATGCCATGCTCGTCGGCGCCATGCTCCTGTTCACGCTGATTGCGGAATCGCAACAAAAACCCAACATCGTGGCGGAAGGCGGCACGCCGGATGACCGCGCCTCAGCGCGCGTGCTTTACTGGAATGCCAAGACCGATTCTGCCGCCGGACAAGTGGCGATCGACTACGGCCGGCCGGTGTGGAAGAAGGAATACAACGACACTGCCAGGTTCGATGCGATGACGCGTGGGAAAGTCTGGCGAATGGGCAGCAACTACTGGACGATTTTGGACACCAACCTTCCTTTATCCATCGGCGGG
>Ga0209517_10001228_pt1 | contig 39653 bp, 28 predicted proteins | sample PeaSoiMetSII2010_FD_187695 | JGI IMG/M metagenome (GOLD analysis project Ga0209517, IMG submission 187695) | Peat soil microbial communities from Weissenstadt, Germany - SII-2010 (SPAdes) (version 2) | ecosystem: Environmental > Terrestrial > Soil > Wetlands > Peat | place: Germany...
CATGGCGGCATGAGCCGGGTCAAACGGTCGCGCACTCTGCCGTTTTCCTTCCTCAAGCACGCCGGTCTTTCTTTTTGACTTTTATGTCACTGTATTATGCGAGATTCAGTAAGGCAGCGCTTGAGCAGGTATTCGATCCGCGGCGGCAGGCTTGCCGGACACAATGAATAATCCGGCTCGGATTTCAGAACCCCTGCCAGAATGTCGGTGATCGAGTCGCCCCGGAACGCCTGCCGGCCTGACAGCATCTCGTACAGCACCACTCCAAACGCCCAGACGTCCGCCAGCCTGTCCACGTTTTGCCCGCGCGCCTGCTCCGGGGACATGTAGGCAGCCGTGCCGATAATGGTACCGGCCACCGTCGCCCGCATGGTCAGCGTGGGCGAGGATCCCGGATCACCCGCGGTGAATTCGTTAGCCAGCGCCTTGGCCAACCCGAAGTCCAGCACCTTGACCCGTCCGGGGTACCCGCTTGCGGGCCCGGTCACTTTGATGTTGGCCGGTTTCAGAGCGCGATGCACCACGCCCCTATCGTGTGCGTATTCGAGTGCTTCCGCGATCTGCTTGGCCACCGGCAGCACCTCCTCCAGTGGCATCGGCCCTCGTGCGATGCGCTCCGCCAGCGGTCCTTGCACCAGTTCCATCACCAGCGCGCGTTCTTCCACGCTGTAGATCGCCGCGATATTCGGATGGTTCAGCGAAGCTAGCACCTGCGCTTCGCGGGTGAAGCGAGCCATGCGGCCGGCATCTTGCGCCAGCGCCTCCGGCAGAATCTTGATGGCGACGTCGCGGCCGAGCTTAGTGTCGGTGGCACGCCAGACTTCGCCCATGCCGCCCTCGCCGAGCTTGGAGGCGATCTTGTAGTGGGCGATGGTGGAGGGGGCGGTCATCGTGCCGAGTATTGCAATCGTAGCATTTCAGGCCCCACTGGGGGCACGCCAGATAATTCAGAGAATGACACGCTATCATCGCCAGGTTCAAGCTCCGTCGTCCCCGCGCCCGCTAGTGCATCGCCGCCGGACCGCTGTGATGCTTCGGCCTCTTCATCACGAACAGAAGAGGCAGCACCAGCAGGAAGATCGCCGACATGATCAGAAACGTATCCACGAATGCCTGCATGGAGGCCTGCTGCTGCACCATTCCCCAGATCGTTCCATAGGCGCGGTGCATGGCCGTCGTTGGATCGGCGCCGTGCACCACCATGTTGGCTTGAATGCCCTTGAGGTATACCTGGGTCTGCGGATTGAACGGAGTCACATCCGCGCCCAGGAGGTGAGTATGGTACTGCTGGCGGCGGAACAGGTAGGTGGTGGCGCCGGCAATTCCGAAGCTGCCGCCGAGGTTGCGCATCAGGTTGAACATGCTGGTGGCGTTGCCCATCTCTTCCTTGCGGATGGGGTCCATGGTGGCAGTGGTCAGCGGCACGAACAACATGGCCAGCGCGGCACCCTGTATAAACTGCGGCCAGAAGATGTCCCAGTAGCCAGCATCGAGGCTCAGTTTGGACAACGCATAGAGCGTCCAGGAGGCGCCCACCAGCCCCACGGCCAGCACCTTGCGCGGATCGAACCTGGCCAGCACGGTTCCCACCAGAGGCATCATGAGGAACGAGCCTAATCCGCGCGGCGCCATCGCCATACCGGCATTCAGAGCCGGATAGCCCAGCAGCGTCTGCAGGAAGACGGGCAGCAACAGCAGGCTGCCATAGAGCACGAAGCCGAGCACCGTCATCAGGAACACGCCCGCGGCGTAGGTCCGCTCCTTGAAGACGCGCAGGTGTACCACTGGGCTGCCCGTGCGCAGCTCGTGGACGATGAAGAGCGCGATTGCCGCCACCGCGACTACCGCCAGCACGGTGATCCAGTTGGAGGCGAACCAGTCGTCTTCCTGCCCTTTGTCGAGCACGACTTGCAGGGCCCCCACCCCGACAGCCAGCATGCCGATCCCCCAGTAGTCGATGCCTGCCTTGCTGCGGCGGATGTAAGGCGGATCGAAGATGAACAGGCGCGTCATGATCACCGAGGCCAGCCCGACCGGCAGATTGATGTAGAACACCCAGCGCCAACTGTAGTTGTCGGTAAGCCATCCGCCGAGCACCGGGCCGAGCATGGGCGCCACCACGATGCCGAGGCCCCAGAATGCCATGGCCTTGCCGCGATCCTGGGGCGGAAAGGCTTCCAGCATCACGGCCTGGGACAGCGGCTGGAGCGCGCCGCCCGTGGCCCCTTGAATGATGCGGAAGAAAATCAGAATCGAGAGGCTCGGCGCCAGCCCGCACAGGAACGATGCGGCCGTGAAACCGAATACCGCGGCCAGCAGCGTGCGCTTGCGCCCGAAATAATTCGCGATCCACCCGGTCATGGGCAGGATGACCGCGTTGGCAACCAGATACGAGGTGAGCGCCCACGCCGCTTCATCCACGCTGGCCGAGAGGCTTCCGGCGATGTGCGGCAGCGACACGTTCACCACGGTGGTGTCCAGCACCTCCATGAACGTGGCGAACATCACCGCTACGGCGACAATCCACGGGTTCACCTGCGGCTGGGGCGTTGATGGCTGCATCCCGATCTCTTCTCTACATGATGCCGCAGGAACGGCGATGGGTGCGCGGAAGCCATGTGTTACGCTCTTCTGAGCATGAACGCTTACCTGGCAAAGAGCTCAGTGGTCGCCGCCCTGGGCGGTCTGCTGTTCGGATTCGATACGGCGGTGATCGCCGGCGCCACCGCCGCCTTGACCACGACCTACGCGCTTTCGCCCGCGACCCTCGGACAGACCGTCGCCACCGCCCTGTACGGCACCATCCTGGGCGCGATGTTCGGCGGCATTCCGGGCGACGTCTACGGGCGCCGCGCCAGCCTGCGAATCACGGCCGTGCTGTACCTGATCTCCGCGCTGGGCTGCGCTTTCGCCTTCAACTGGTATTCGTTCGTGGCAGCGCGATTTATCGGAGGGTTGGGCATCGGCGCATCTTCCGTCCTGGGACCCATGTACATCGCCGAGATCGCTCCGCCCAAGCTGCGCGGGCGCATGGTGGGCTTCTTCCAGTTCAATATCGTTTTCGGCATTCTGGCCGCCTACTTCTCCAACTACGTCATCGGCACCATGGGCTTCGGCGATATCGAATGGCGGTGGAAACTGGGCATTTCGGCCGTTCCGGCGGCCCTGTTCCTCCTCATGCTGTTCGCCATTCCGGAAAGCCCACGCTGGCTGGCGAAGCGCGGGCGCGTCAGGGAGGCCGAGGAGGTTTTGCGCGGCACAGGCGATCCGAACTACCGCGAGGACCTGGCGGAGATCGTCGAGTCGCTGGACGCCCGGCACGGGGCCGGCAATGAGCCTCTGTTCCAGCGAAAATATCGCGTCCCGATTTTCCTGGCGGTTTCGATCGGCATGTTCAACCAGTTCTCGGGCATCAACGCGGTCCTGTACTACCTGAACGACATTTTTGCCAAGGCGGGCTTCAGCAAAGTGTCCGGCGATCAGCAGGCGGTTGCGGTGGGCGCGACCAACCTGCTCTTCACCATCATCGCCATGTCGGTGATCGACCGGATCGGGCGCAAGACGCTGCTGCTGATCGGATCGGTAGGCACAGCCCTGTCCCTGGCCGGGGTGGCCGCCATCTTCTTCGCCGGGACCCACCAGGATCTGCTGGTGTGGTGCCTGGTCGGATTCATCGGATTTTTCGGGTTCTCACAAGGCGCCGTGATTTGGGTGTACCTCAGCGAGATCTTTCCCACGCGCGTGCGGGCCAAGGGCCAGAGCCTGGGGAGCTTCACTCACTGGATCATGAACGCTCTCATCTCGGGAATTTTTCCGGTGCTGGCCAAATCTTCCGGAGGAGCGCCGTTTGTGTTCTTCGCGGTGATGATGGTGGTCCAGTTCTTCGTCGTCCTGGCGACTTATCCCGAAACCAAGGGCTACTCGCTCGAAGAGATGCAAAGGAAGCTCGAGATTGAGTGATTGAGTACTCCATTTGTGACGCACGCTCTCAGCGTGCCGCGGTCGAAAAATACGTTATAAAATAGCGTATCTATGAAACAGCTTAGTAAGTAGGCAAGGGCTTCGCCCTTGATCCGATGCGGATGGGAGTAAGGAGTCAAGGCCGGAAGACGGAATGGCGGCGGCGTAGGCGTCGAGCAGACGGCTGACTTCTTCGGCAGTGGCGGACAGTTGGGTGGTGTCTCCGTATTCCACATCCCGCGTCAGGATGAGTCTGCCGGCTGCGCCCGGCGCCCTCATTCAAAAAGCGGCGCCGCAAGCTCTCGATCTCCGGGCCGGAGAATCCCAGCCAGGGCAGCTTCGCTATCCGCCGCCTCAGGCGGTGCGGCGTATCCGGCGGGAGGCCGCGCCAGCAACTCACGCACTTTGGAAGACAGGGCGGCGGTATCGATCGGTTTGGTGATGTAGTCTTCGCAGCCGGCTCGCAAGGCTCTTTCGCGGTCTTCCGGCATGGCGCAAGCGGTCAACGCGACCACCCTGATCGCACTTGTCCGGGGATCCGCTTTGAGCTTCCGGGTCATGTCCAGGCCGTTCATGCCCGGCAATTGGATATCGGCCAGGATGAGCTCCGGCCGGTAATCCGAAAGCATCTCCAGGGCATCTTCCGCCCGTTCCGCGGTGCGGACGTCATAACCCTCGTGCGTAAGCAGAAGCCGAAGCAGCTTCAGACTGACCGGTGCGTCGTCTACCACCAGAATAGATGCTGCTGCCATCAATCCCGATCCTTCTTCTGAGCAGTATGCCGCTCGAAGGCCGGGACCGAAAGACCCAGGCGTACCATATAGGTACCGTACCATGTCGATAACATCCCCGCCGCAGAGTGGATTAAGGTTCTTCCACATGTTCCTCGCGGCCGCCGCGACAGGCGTCCGTCCGGTGCGGCAACGGGCCGTTGTGTTAATTTGGCGTAGGGGACTAGCGGGCCTTGTCGGATACTCGGTTGTTTCTGCCTCGGTTGCTTCTGAAGGTGGCAGTTGCCGTGCTTGCCGTATGCGGCCTGTCGTACTCGCAGGAGTCTCCCGAGACGATCCTGCAGAGGGCCATTGCGCTGCACCAGTCGGGCGACGCGGAGAAGGCTATCCTGCAATACCGGGCGTACTTGAAAGCCCGGCCCGAGAATGTCGATGCCCGCTCCAATCTCGGCGCCGCGCTAGCCGGCACCGGACGCTATGAAGAAGCCATCGCCGAGTACCGGGAAGCGTTGAAGCGCCGGCCAGGAGATCCGCGAATCTGGCGGAACCTGGCGCTCGCCTTTTATAAATCGGGTCGGATCTCCGAGGCTGCGGCGGAGCTTACCGCTCTGCACTCGTCCCAACCGGCCGACCCGCAGGTCACGTTGTTGCTGGCCGACTGCTGGCTCCGTCAGGGACAGGATCGCAAAGTCATCGAGCTCCTGACGCCATGGGAAAAGCTCCCGACGAGCGATCTTGCCACCGCCTATCTGCTCGGGACTGCCCTCCTTCGCGATAAGCAGATCGAACGCGGCCAGCAGATGATCGATCGCATCCTGCGAAACGGCGATTCAGCGGAGGCGCATCTTCTACTCGGAACCGCCAAAATGAGCGCCATGGATTTCACTGCCGCGATCGTCGACTTCGAGAAAGCCGTGGAGTTGAATCCTGGCCTGCCCGACGTCTACTCCTTTCTCGGACTGGCCCATAAGGAGAGCGGCGATATGCAAGCCGCCCGCGCCGATTTCCAAAAGGAAATCGAACAGAATCCCAACGATTTTGAGTCCAACCTGAACCTGGCTGTTCTGCTCAAGCAGGACCAGGATTACGAGGGCGCAAGGAAGCTGCTCGAGCGCGCCCTTCGCGTGCGTCCGGGCGACCTGGCCGCGCTCTATCAGGTCGCAGCCATCGATCTCGGCGCCGGCAGGATCAACCAGGCCCGGGTCGGGTTGGAGAAGATCGTCAAGCAGGCGCCGGAGTTTGTGGAAGCGCACATCTCCCTGGCCACGGTCTACTACCGCCTCAAGCGAAAAGACGACGGCGATCGCGAAAAGGCGCTGGTGCAGAAATTGACGGCCGAGCGCGAGGCGAAGAAGGCCAAGTAGGACGCCGCTGCCTTACGATGCCTCCGCTTGGAAGCGCGTCTCGTGCCTTCGTCAATTCGGATATGGCTCACTGGCTTTCGCGATGCGGATCTGGTGATCCGTGAATCGCGCGTGCGCTCCCGGCAACTCAACCTTGGGCATGTGGCAGCCGGCGCAATTGGTTTTCGCGGTCCGGCAGATCTTCTTGCCGGTCCCCGCCCGGTGGCACGCTGTGCACTTCGCGTCGTACTTCACCAGGCTGGTTTCCAAAGCGTCGTGCGGATCGTGGCAGGCCGTGCATCGGATGCGTACGTCCGCCGCGTCATAGCACTTGCTGTTCGCCAGCCGGTAAGGTTGGAAGCGCACGTTATTCACGCCACGGGGCCCGTTTAGCGCAATCTCCGACCACGTCCGGTGGCATTGCCCGCACATCTCGGACATTTCTTCCGCTCCCAGCGCCGACAGTCGGGGCATCTTCGCCGCGGCCGCATCGCCGGCCCGCATCGCCGTCGAGTGCCTCTCGCCGGGTCCATGGCACGACTGGCAGCCCACGCCGGGGCTCAAGCTCTCCAGGCGCAGCCGGCCCTGACTTATCCCGCCGGACGAATGGCAGCCGAAACAGTCGCGGGCTCCGACGGAGTCCATCTTCCGTCCGGCGGCCTCCTCGATGCTCTGCGGCCTGCTGCCCATGGCGCCCATGGTCAGGTCCAGCGCGCCCAGAGCGCTGTAGAAGCTGACGCGGCTTTCGTAGAGACTGCCGTTATGCTCGAAAACGTAAGTCTGTCCAGCCCTTCCCCGGCCAAATACCCAAATGAGTGGAGCAGAGAGGATCTCAGCGCCATCCGTCACCGTCAGCACGCTGCGTTCGCCGTCGCGCACAATACGCGAGCGATACACGCCTTCCTGAAAGCGCAGATCGGGATGCTGCTTCAGGATGTCGCACTCCGCCACTGTGCTCAGAGCCTGCGCCATCGGGGTTGCCGCAAAGTGCCCTGCCTGCTGCCGGTGACACTGCGCACATACCGAGTCGCCGGCGTAGGCTGCGGCAGCCAGTTGCAGGGTGAATGCGGCGATGGTCGGGATCATGCGCACGCCGGCGCTCTCATCGCGCTTTCGCGCCTGGCCAACGGTTTGTAATCTGCCGGCGCCGGGTCGAACCGCAGCCGCCGCGCCTCCGTGTACCCGTCGATGGTTTGCTTGTAGAGCACTGGCGTTACCCGCACGGCGCCCAGGTTCGAGCGCTCGAGCCCCACGGTCAGGAATAGCGGCCATAATCGGCGAATCCCCACGGAAAACCCGCTGCACCCCAGGAGAGAATTCTATCATCAGCGGGACGAAACGGCGACTTCTGTCGAGCGCTAGCGTGGGTCCGGTGAATTGTAATGTGTTCCTCTTTGGTTCCGTCTTAACCGCGTCAGGGAGCGGCTGCCCGCTCTTCGATTGACAAGATCTGGTCCACAGCCACGTTACGCAGGATCTGACGGATGCCGCTGGGCCATTTAATCTCGATCTCGCGTATCGTTTTCGATGCGCCTAGGCCGAAGTGGACCCGCGAATCGCTCGAGCAGGCATACCCGACTGCGGTCGTGACCTCGTTATATTGCTTCGAACCATCCTCGCCGGTGACGCGGATCTGGGCGCCCAAGCCCATGCGGTTGCTTTTGGTGCCCGCCAATTTCAAGAGAATCCAGTGGTTGGCATTCCGTGAAACATTGTGGAAGTACTCCGCTCTGCCGTTCAGGACACTGACCACCGCGTCGATACGCCCGTCGTTGTCGATATCGCCGAAGGCGGCTCCGCGGTGCGCCGCGGCCTTCTGGAAATCGGCCCCGGCTTCGGCGCTGACCTCCTGAAACCCGCCGCGGCCCCGGTTGCGGAACACGGAATTCGGCTCCTCGTAACGCCGGTTGGAGAACATGGCCACGTTGTCGAGGACGTTTCCGCGTGCCACAAAAAGATCCTTCCATCCGTCATTATCGAAATCGAAGATGCCGTTCGACCAGCCCGACATGGTGCGCGTTTTCGTGAGCAGGCTTTTGTCGGTGATTTCGGAAAAACCGCCCCCGCCCTGGTTCAGATACAGCGGAAAGGACTCGTTCTCGATGGCGGTGTGCCAGAGATCCGGGCGGCCGTCGTTGTTGACGTCCTTGAAGTCCGCGCCCATGCCGGAAATGGCGTTGGCGCTCTCCGGATAGGCCACACCGCTTTCGAAGGCGACTTCCTCGAACCGTTTGCCCGCGATATTGTGGAACAGGAAGTTGGGGTGGTTGTCGTTGGCTACGAAGATGTCCATGAAGCCGTCCCCGTCGTAGTCGGCCATCACCGCTCCCATGCCCCTGCCGTAATGCTTGCTCAGGCCGGTCTCGGCGGATACGTCCGTGAAGGTGCCATCGCCGTTATTGCGGTAGAGCGTGTTGGGCAGCGGTGCGTAGTTCTTGGGATGGCAGTAGGTGCGCGCCTCCGGTTTCGGGCCGCAGAACGGGTCCTGGTTGACTTCCCATTTGCAGTAGTTCGACACAAAGAGGTCGGGGAGTCCGTCATTGTTGTAGTCCAGCCAGAGCGCCGAAACAGACCACATCTTTTTGCCGTCAAGAACCCCTCCGCCCACGCCCGCCTTGTCGGTCACGTCGCTGAACGTGCCGTCGTGGTTGTTGTGGAATAGCTGGTTTTTCGTCACATTGACGACGTACAGATCCGGCCAGCCATCGTTGTCGTAATCGCCTGCCGCCGCACCCATTCCGTAGCCCGCGCCGGCCACGCCCGCCCTGGCGGTCACGTCGGTGAAGGTGCCGTCGTGGTTGTTGTGGTAAAGGCGATTCCAGTACGCCGGCCCTTCTTTATTGAGCGATGGTATGGCCGCTCCGTTGACGAAGTAAACGTCCAGGAAGCCGTCGTTATCGTAGTCCAGCAGCGCCACACCGGCCACCATGGTTTCGGGCTGGTTCTTGTTTGCAGTCGGAGAACTGTTGGAGAGGAAGTCCAGCCCCGACCGCCCGGCCGTCTCCTCGAACACGATTGGGCCCGCGACCGGCGCCGCCAGGACGATCGAGACCACGACAGCAATCCATATCAAGGTCCTCATGGCCCAGGAATTCAGTCTAACAGGTAGCTCACTGGCCCGCGGAACCGCGGCCGTCGGGAGAACGTCCGGTGATACTTTAGGTTCGGAGGACCGCTTGAAGCGCGCGATTGTTCTGGCAGTCTCGGGGATGAGCGCCCTTCTGTTCCTGGGCGGCGAGGCCGCATCGCCACCCAAGCGGCCGGGTTTTGTCGATGTGTCATACCGCTCCAGGATCTCCCATGCGGGGGATTCCTCACAAGTCCGGAGCAGTCGTTATCGCTAAAGGAGAAATTAACTTGTTTCGGCCCCTATAATGTGTTTATACTAGCCGCAGTCAAGTGTTGTCACTCAGCAGGGGTGCACTGCACAGTGTTCGCCTGAACAGGAGCCGGAGGGGCTCCTAAGCTGGTAGGCCATTTCTTCTAAGGCGAGGGGGCAAGTGCCATATGAAGCGCAGGGGTATTGTTGTATTCACATTTCTCACCGCGTGCTGGGTTTCCATGCCGTCGGCTAGTCTGCATGCCCAGTTGATTTATGCTACGGTGACCGGCGTTGTTTCCGATCCGGCGCAGGCGGTGGTGCCGAACGCGACCGTGAGGCTGAAAAACGAACAGTCGGGTTCCCTGCGCGACACTGTTACCAACGCGGAAGGCTATTTCACCTTCGCCTCCGTATCGGTTGGGAACTTCACGTATGAACTGACTGTGGAATCGAAGGGCTTCACGACCTATAAGGCCACGGGCATTGCCCTCAATGGCGGCGAGAAGCGCAACATCAACGTCCCCCTACAGGTCGGCACCACAACGGAAACTGTTGAGGTTTCGGCCTCCCTCGCCGAGTTGACGACCGTGGATTCCGGCGAGAAATCGGCCACGCTGAGTACCAAGGAACTGCAGAACTTTGTGCAGGTCGGCAGCAATGCGGCCAACTTCATCGGCATCATGCCGGGATTCGGCATCCAGAACGGCACGTCGAACCACGCCAACTTCAACGGCGGGACCATCGGCATTAACGCCAACGGCGATGCCGGCAGCCAGAGCCCGCTCAACAATGCGTACTCTTACAATGGGTTGCCGGCCAACTCGCTGGATATCACGGCGGATGGGGCGCACACTTCGGACCCGGGCTGCAACTGCGATACGCCGGTCAATCCCAACCTGGACATGATCGCCGAATTGAAGGTGTTGACCTCGAACTTCAGCGCGGAGAACCAGAAAGGTCCTGCGGTGATCAGTTCGGTGGCCAAGTCCGGCGGCCAGCAGTTCCATGGCTCCGGGTTCTTCTATGCCAGGAATTACGTCCTGAACGCCAACGACGCGCTGTTTAACGCCAGCGGCCAGCCGCGCACTCAGAACAAGTACTATTATCCCGGCGGCACCCTGGGCGGGCCGGTTCTGATACCGGGCACGCGCTTCAACAAGAACCGGAACAAGCTGTTCTTCTTCACCGGTTTCGAGTACTTCTACCAGGTCTTGGACACCGGCCTGCTGCGTGCGACCGTACCCTCACCCGGCATGCTCACTGGCAACTTCTCCCCGTCCGAAATCGCCAAGGAAGGCAACATCACAGCTTCCGGCGCCCCTCCGACCCAGCTCAACGCCGCGGCCCTGGCAAAGTACCCGGGCGGGATCATTCCGGCCTCGCAACTCGATCCCAACATGGTCAACCTGATGAAACTGTACCCGCAGGCCAACGCCGATCCCAATGCCACCGGCGGATACAACTACGTGCAGGCGGAGAACTTCAACCAGAACAACACCCAGTGGATGACGCGGTTGGACTATAGCATCAGCGACAACACCAAGCTGTTCGTGCGCTACAACCTGCAGCGCGAAACGCAGTTGTTCCCGGTGGGCCTGTGGTGGCGCAATGGCGGCCAGGTTCCCTATCCGACCCCGGTCGAGGGAAAGAACCGCTCCGATTCCGCCACGGCATCGCTGACTCACGTCTTCAGCCCGACCATGACCAACGAATTTGTCTTCGGCTACACCTTCATCGGCTTCCCCAATGTGTTCGAGGACCCGTCGAAGGTGGACCGCAGCAAGGTCGGGTACAACTACAAGGGCATCTTCAAGAACGGGGTGACGCAGATTCCGTCGTTTGGCCAGTTCGGGGGCGAAGCGGCACTGGTCTTCAATCCGGGCGGTTTTGAAGCCGGTGGGCCGTCGCAAGGCCTGTACGCCAACAAGTATATGCCCAGCCTCAGCGACACCCTTACCAAGGTCTGGGGTACTCACACCATTAAGGCCGGCGTCTACTGGGAGTATATCCGCAATGCCCAACCGGCCAACAACAATACCAACGGCGAGTTGCAGGTCAGCGCCAGCGCTGCCATCTCCCTCGGCAACCCGTATGCCGACCTTGCCACAGGTACTCTCAGCGGCGGGTACAACGAAAGTTCCTTAAACCGCATCAATGATATCGCCTACAACACCTATGAAGGCTTCGTGCAGGATTCCTGGAAGGTGACCAAGGGCCTGACGTTGGAACTCGGCTTGCGGTTGAGTCACCTCCAGCCTTGGGCCGACCGCCTCGGATTCGGATACTCGATCTTCGACTACTCCCAGTACAAGTCGACCTGTTTGCCCACCGACTACTGCGGCTTCGAGTGGCACTCGCGCGATTCGAGTGTGCCTCTTGCCGGTTTCCCCACGCGCGCCCTGTTCTACCAGCCGCGGTTCGGCTTGGCCTGGGACGTCTTCGGCACCGGCAAGACCGTCATCCGCGGCGGTTGGGGCCGGTTCTACTTCCACGCCGGCCAGTTTACCAACGGCTTGGATGTGTCCGCCGGCGTCAAAACCATCAATCCGCCACTTACGAGTCCTAGCGGCATTCCGCTGATGGCGAACCAACTGGACACCGGTAACTACTCGCTCAGCGCGCTCTCTCCGGCCGCTGTCGATAGTAAGGACAACAACCAGCCGTATACCGATAGCTACAGTTTTACGATTGCGCAGCGCACGCCTTGGTCCGGTTTGCTGGAGGTTTCCTATGTGGGCAACTCGACCTCCGACATCCCCAATGCCGGCAACGGCGGCAGCATCGGGGCTAACAGCGACAACATCAACCTCGTGCCGATCGGCGCAATGCTCTCCAGCAAGAACGGCGGAGCCGATCCCAACCTGCTGATCCCCGACAACTTCCGCCCCCTGCTGGGCTTCTCCGATCTGAACCTGACCACCAACAACCTGTACTCCAATTACAACTCGCTGCAAGTGACCTGGGCTCGCACCAAGGGGCGCTACACGGTCAATTTGAACTACACGTACGGTAAGGCATTGGGAATCTTGGGAGCCTACGATCAGTTCAATATAGCCAACAACTACGGCGTACTGGCGGCCAACCGCACCCAGATCTTCAACGCGGCCTATTCCATCGAGCTGGGCAACCCGGTGCACGGCAAAGTGGCCGGCGGCTTCGTGAACGGCTGGCAACTCTCTGGCATCACACAGCTCCAGAGCGGCGCCAACCTCGCGGCCAACAGCGGTGAGAACTTCGGGTTCAACCTGAACGGCTATAAGATTCCGGGTACCACGTTCAACGTCAGCAACGTTTCGATCCTGGGCACGCCCGATATACAGCTCAACCCGATTTTGACTTGCAATCCGACGTCAAATCTCGGGCCGCACCAGTACATCAACCCGAATTGCTTCGCCATTCCGACGGCGCCAGGCCAGAACGGTCCCACGACCTTGCCGCCGATCTACGGACCGGCCTTCTTCAATTCCAACCTGGCTCTGTTCAAGAATTTCCAGATCTCGGAATCCAAGAAGCTGCAATTCCGGTTCGACGGCTACAACTTCCTGAACCACCCGCTGTGGTCGTTCAACGGCAACAATCTGTCTCTGGGTTTCGACGGAACCACCGGAAAGGTGAATACGCCCTACTTCGGCACGGTCACGACCAAGCAGGGCAATCGGGTGGTGCAGATGGCGGTGAAGTTCTACTTCTGACATCGAGCCCCATCGTGTCCGCAACTCGGAGATTGCCCCTTATTGCCCGCTCGGCAGCGCCCCCGGCACGCCGTTGGGGAAGTAGCCTTTACGGGCGCGGATGACGACCGTCGGAAGCTGGGGAACTTCCACCTTGATTTTGCGGAATACCTTGGGCCTGACTTCGGGATCGAGATCCGGATTGTAGCGCAGCACGTATTGCGTGGTGATCTCGCCCGAGATCCCCGCGATCGCCTTGATGATGCCGCGGGAAATCTCGGCGGCGTATCCGCCGGTCCCCACGGTGAGGGCGTAATTGCCGTCGTCGGAGGGGTTCGACAGGTAGCCGGAAACGTCCTTGTACAGCCCTACGTTCAGCGGATATTCCACGTGGCCGCCGGTCTCCGTGGCCAGGCGCTCGAGCACGCTCTGGTCTTCGTTGGAGAACCCGAATGCCATCGTGCTGATGGCATAGATGGTGACCAGGTTGCGCTGCGCCAGCTCGAGCACCTCCTCGATCGACTTCTTGCTGGCGTTGTCGTGGCCGTCGCCAATCACGATGATGATGCGCCGCGGTTCATACGGTTCGCCCTTGATCAGGTTGCGGTTGGTGCACGCCGCATAGATGGCGTCGAAGAGCGCCGCGCCCCCGCCGGCCTTCATCTTGCGGACTTTGTCGGCCAGTTTCTCGGAGTCCGTGGTGGTATTGACGACCAACTCCGCCTCGTTGGCGTAAGAGATCAGGTAGCCCGAGTATCGGGGATCGCCGGGCAAAAGGTTCCACACCAGTTCCAGGATGGCGTCCTGGAAGGTTTTCCAGTGGATCTTGGTGTTGTTGCTGAGGTCCACCAGGAACCCCACCACGATGGGCTGCCGCTGATCGTGGCTGAAGAACTTGATGCGCTGCGGCTGGCCTTCGTCCAGGATGCGAAAATCCTTGGCTTCGAGGTTGGAGACGAAGCGTCCTTTGTCGTCGGTCACCGTGACTGGCACGATGACCTCGTTGACCGAGACCCGGATGCGCGTGCCGGGGTCATCCTGTTGTGCCAGCTGCTGTGCCGGCGGCTTGGACTGAGGGACGGCGGGAATCGCCAGGAGAAGACAGCAAAGCGAAACAGCCACACAAATGCGATACATGGAGATCACCGGCTTTGGTCTCTATTCTAGCGCGTTCGTGGGACACTCCGTTGCACGGAGCGGGACGCTTTCGTCTCTCAATCTAATCTTTGGCCGCCACCACGTCCACCGCAAAACCGGCATCCATCGAAGGCAGCCCTTCGAAAATCAGCAGGGCCCCGGACGGCGGCAGTGCGGCATCAAAAAACTCGGCCCGGACCTTGCGCACCTGGCGGGCGATGCCCGCCGAAAGCGGATAGTAGTGCGCGTATGCCACGTCCCGCGCCGAGACTCCCGCCTGCTCCAGGGCCTTGTTCAGACGTTCGAACGCCAGGCGGGCGTCCTTCTCCTCATAGCCGAAGGAGACCTGCGTCCCCGTGAACACCAGGTGCCGCGCCGCCACCAGCGCTATCTGCGATACCCCGGGTTCGCGCGGCAACCCCTCGGGATTGAGGAAGTGCAGACGAGTTCCAGTGTTCCAGCGCAGGCGTGCCACCGCTTCGCAAGCGGCCAGCGCCTGCAATGGACCGCGTTGCGTCTGAACGTAATCCAGGGCCGCGCGCGGATACTCGGCCTCCACCAACTGCCGACTGGCCGCCACCTGCTCCAGCGAGCTGAAGAAGCACGTCACGCGCAGCACGTCGCTCGCGTCCGAACCCGCCGCCTTGACCGCCTGGCGGAGGGCCGCCAGGGACTTGGCCGTCAGGGGCGGTACCGGGTCGAGCGGATTCTCGGAAACCGCCATCTGCGCGGAGACGAACACCAGCCCGTCGGGGCTCACTTCTCTTCTTCCGGCAGCCACCGCTTCCAGCACCACCTGCGCCCCTTCGAGCGGCAAACCGCCGGACTGGATCAGGCTCAGGGCGGGAAGCGGCTGCTTACGATCCGTGAAGACTTCGCTGACCAGGTCGCGCACCCGCCGCAAATCGCCCGAGCCGGCCACGAAGGCGCGGATTTTGAGCACCGTGTCGCTGCCGCATTCGTGAGCCAGGGCCTTCAGGGCGTCGCGGATCTGTTGCGAAAGCAGCCCCTTGGCGGAGAGCGGCGTGACATAGAAGCTCAGGTGGCGGGTATCGCCCGCCACGGCCCCCGGAAGCTCCTTGGGGAGCTGGAGCGTTTGGGTGATTTCCTCTTTCTTTTTCTTTTGGGCGGGCGACGCGAGGAAGGCCAACCCGCACACCAGCGCCGCCAGCGGAAAAGCTCGCATATAGGCTCCTCCGCGACTGCCACCGCGGTAGACGAAGAGATTTTAGCACACTGAGTTGGGACGGACGATCGGTCCTTGTCGTCCGTGTCGTCCGTTCTTGAAGGTAGGGTGAAAACCCACCGCTATCCAGGGTATTCCACGCAGTGCCTCCTGGCGCGCAAGCCAGTTACAATCGACGGTGGTCAAGCTGCAGATCGCGGTCGTCTTGGCGTGTGGGGTGCTCGCCTCCTGCGCCCGCGTGCGCGTCGCCCATGCGCCTGTGCCGGCCCCCGTTCCCTCCTCCGCCATACCCCGCCCGGCCGCGCTGGATGATCCCCAGGAAGACCGCGAGGACGAAGCTCGGGGGGCGGCGGAATTCTATCTCCTGAAACGCGCTCCGGATGGCCAAAACCTGCCCGTGGAGCGCTACCTCCGCGCCCGCCAGGCGGCGCGGCGCATGCGGACCTACTCCAGCGCGCGCCGGAGTTTGGTGGCCAACATCCAGCCGCACGATGCTATCCAGCAGCCGCACGATGCGATCCAGTTGGCGGGCACGGGCAACTGGATTCCGCTCGGCCCTGGTAACATCGGCGGCCGCACCCGTGCGCTGGCCATCCACCCCTCCACGCCGGCCACCATGTATGCCGGCACAAGCGGCGGCGGCGTGTGGAAGACCACCGATGGCGGCGCCACCTGGGTGCCCTTGAGCGACCTGCTTCCCAGCATCGCGGTGGACGCCTTGGCCATGGACCCCAACGCTCCGGACACGTTGTACGCCGGCACTGGGGAGCCGCTCGGCTCGGTGGCCCGGCGCGGGGCCGGTATTTTCAAAACCACCGACGGCGGCGCCACCTGGAACCAGCTTCCCGGTACCGCAACCCCCGACTTTTACTACGTGAACCAGATCGTCGTCAGCCCGGCCAACGGTAACAACCTGTACGCCGCAACCGCGACGGGCGTCTTCTTCAGCCCGGATGGCGGCTCCACCTGGCTGCCGACTCTCGACCGCTCCGCTCCCAACACCGGCTGTCAGGACCTCGCCATCCGCACCGGCCAAGGCGCCGACTACCTGTTTGCCGCGTGCGGCTGGGTCAACTCGCCGGCCTCCGCCATCTTCCGTAATACCGATGCGGCCGGAGCGGGGACATGGACGCAAGTGCTCGCCGTCCCGGGCATGGGCCGGTCGTCGATTGTGCTGGCGCCCTCCAACCAGAGCACCATCTATGCGCTGCTGAGCAGCGTCGATCCCGCGAACCCGGACTTCATGAACGCCCTGCTGGGCGTCTACCGCTCCGACTCCAACGGCGACCCCGGCACCTGGACGGCGCTGGTGCGGAATACCGATTCCAACCGCACCAACGTGTCGCTTCTCTCCTATCCCGGCAATACGTTCGGCGATCTGTGCGGCGGTGCCAGGGGAAGCGCCAACGGCCAGGGGTGGCTGGACATCGTCATCGCCGTCGATCCGCTGAATCCGGAGCGCGTGTGGGCCGGGGGGATCGATATTTTCCGCTCCGACGATGGAGGCCGGAACTGGGGCATCGCCATGTTCTGGGAGTCGCCGCCTCCGCAGGGCGCGCACCCCGACAATCACCAGTTAGTGTTCCATCCGGCATATGACGGGGTCGACAATCAGACCCTGTACAACACCAGCGATGGCGGCGTCTACCTCACCCAAAATGCCAACGCTCCGGTAGCCACCGGCGACAGCGCGGGGTGCTTTCCCTTTCAAACCCAGGTCGCCTGGCAATCCCTGAACAATAGCTACGCCGTGACCGAGTTTCATTACGGCGCCCCCTACCCCGGCGGGCAGTGGTATTGGGGCGGCACGCAGGATAACGGCACCGTGCGCGGGTCGGACGGGCAGGGCGCCAACGCCTGGACCACACTGGATGGAGGAGACGGCGGGTACGTGGCGGTCAACCCGGCCAATGCCAACGTGATCTATCACGAGTTCACCGGGCTCAGCCTGTCGAAGTCGGTGGATGGCGGGCGCACCTTCGCCGGCGCTGTCGGCGGCATCGCCGAGCCAGCCGGGAATTTCCTGTTCATCGCGCCGCTCGCTCTCGACCCGGGCTCACCGGACCGGCTCTATACCGGCGGCCAGACCCTGTGGCGCACCGGCGACGGGGCCGCCAACTGGTCCGCGGTCAGCGCCGCCATCCCCTCCGGCGGAATCAGTACGATCGCCGTTTCGCCCGCGGATCCGAACCGCGTCTTGTTCGGCACTTCCACCGGCAGCATCTATCGCAACCCGAACGCGCTCGCTGCCGATGGCAATACCGCCTGGGATTTCGCCATCCCGCGCTCCGGCTTCGTCGCGGCCCTGGCCTTCGACCCGAACACTCCCGACACCGTCTACGCGGCCTACAGCACCTTCACGAGCGGAACTCAGAACTACACCTACAAGTCAGTGGATGGCGGGGCCACCTGGACCGGCATCGATGGCACCGGCGACCTCGGATTGCCGGACGCGCCGGTCTCTTCGATCCTTGTAGATCCGCTCAACCCCACCACCATCTACGCCGGCGCCGACCTCGGCGTGTTCGTCTCGCTCGATGGCGGCGCGACCTGGGCGCGGGAAGATGCGCCCTACGCGGACGCCCCCGTGGTCAACCTGGCTCTGGACCGAAATGCCGGTCTCAGCAACCTGTTCGCCTTCACCATCGGCCGCGGCGTCTGGCGCATCAGCCTGCCGGATTCGGGCAGCCCGTGCCAGTATGCAGTCTCTTCCGGCGCTGCCGCCTTTCCAGCTTATGGCGGAACCGCGTCGCTGGATGTCACCACTGGAAGCAATTGCATGTGGGTGGCAGTGGGCGATTCGAATTTTAGCGTGCAATCGCCGGCCACCGGCGTGGGCAGCGGAACCGCGTCCATCGCCGCGCAGACCAACACTGGGATCGCGGCCCGCAGCGGCACGGTCTACGTCCAGGACCAAGCCATTCCACTGACCCAGAGCGCGCCGCTGGTGGCCGGCGGAAACGACGAGGCGGCTGGCGCGCAGTCGATGGCGGCGCCCTACGTGGGGATTGAGGACACCCGCAGCCTCACTTCCAACCCTGCCGATCCGGCGCATTCGTGTACCGGTTCCGCCGATTTCAAGACCGCATGGTGGCGGCTGGTTCCGAACGTGTCGGGCACCCTCGTTCTCAGCGTGCAGGGCGAGCGCTACGATGTGGGCGGCAATTCGGGAGTCGTGCTGACGGTCTACGACACTGGGGCGGCCGCCGCGAACGAGCTTGCCTGCATCGTGCGGCCGCGTGACACCAGCCCCTGGCAAATGGTGAGCACGCCAGTTCCTGTCGCCGCCGGCAAGACCTACCTCATCGAGGTCAGCGCCACCGGCAACACCGCCAACGACGGCGGCTATACCATCCTGGCGGCGGGCATCCAGTAGCTCTGGTAGAGAGTTTTTGTGCTTGCCCCAGCCCGAAGGGCGCAAGACCGTAGCCCACGGCGCCAGCCGTGGGATCCAAATCGTGCGTTAGAAACAGCCCGGAACGGGGCGAAAGTCGGCCTTCACCACCCCGGCGGACGAGACCTCACTGGCCGACGAACTGTCACTAAGCCGCCCGCTCGCGTTCTGCGCCCCGTTCTACCGAAAGTCGTCGAGCGACGTAAACTGCTTGTCGCTGGCGCTAGTGATCCGGATGCGAACCTTCGTCGTGTATGAGATGATCGACTGAAATGCCACTCGAATTCGTCGGACAATCTCTCGCCCTCAGTACCGCCGGCATGAGTGCCGCCACCAGTGCCCTTTCTGTAAATGCGCCCGAGATCTGGACGGTCCTGCACGTCGAAACGTCCGGCTGCGGCTTCCTCCCCGACCGCCGGCCCCCCATCCTCTTTGAGCGCCACATCTTCAGCCTCCTCACCAATCACCGGTTCGATATTTCCGATGTCAGCAATCCCCAGCCCGGCGGTTATGGCCCCGGGGGCCCCAATCAGTATCTTCGGCTCGCCAACGCCATCCAGTCGGACCGTGCCGCCGCCCTCCAAAGCGCATCCTGGGGACTGGCGCAGATCATGGGCTCGAATTTTGCCCAGGCGGGCTTCGGCGACGTCGAGAGCATGGTGGCCGCGATGAGCGGCTCCGAGGATGCGCAACTCGCCGCGTTCGTCGCGTTCTTGCAGGCCAATGCCCTCGACCAACGCCTCCAGGCGCACGACTGGACTTCGTTCGCCAGGGGATACAACGGCCCCAACTTCGCCGTCAATCAGTACGACGCCAAGCTCGCGCAGGCGTTTCAGCAGTATTCGAACGGGCCCCTGCCCGATCTGGACGTCCGCGCCGCTCAACTTTATCTGAGCTTTGCCAACATGAATCCCGGCCCCATCGATGGCATGATGGGCTCCCGCACGCGGTCGGCCCTGCTGTCCTACCAGCAGCAACACAGCCTTCCGCAGTCCGGCCAGGCGGACGCCGCAACCCTGGCGTCTTTGGTCCAGGTGATGCTGGCCTAGCTTAGCTCTGCCACTCAACCCGTTCAATCGCCGTACAACCAATCATTTCAGCATTTTAATGGCAATCGATAGTCGCCCGGCAGGGCCATTCCCTATACTTCTGGATATGCGCGCGTCTCTCGTGAGGCGGCGCCGCGTCATTATTAGCTGGGTAACGTCGAGGGAGCCGGAACATCATGCACAAGCCTGTCAAATACGTGGAGAAAGCCCTGACCTATGCCGCCGGCGCGGCTTGGGTGGTCTTCGACAAGCTCAATCAGATCGGCCAGAACCCGGGCTTCGTGCCCAAATGGTCGGACAAGCCGCTGCTGAAGTCGTGGGAGAAGACCAAGCCTCCGCTGGGCTGGCCTCGCGACACCGATTCCCTGTGCCCGCGCTGCGTGCCGGAAATCCGCCAGCGCATCCTGGACGGCAAGACCCCTCTCGATGTCCTGTACACCGACAAGCCGGGCGAGATTAAGGCCCAGGTGATCGAGCGCGACGGCAAGATCCTGATGGTCAAGGACTGCCCCATTCACGGCCATTTCGAGGACGTGATGGCCATCGACACCGCGTTCTTCAAGCACCTGGAAGACGTTTTCCCGGGACGCGATATCCGCGCGCACAACGATTCCCGGCTGCACAAGCATGGATCGAGCACCATCACGCACGGGCGCGGATCGGTGCTCACGGTGGACCTTACGAACCGCTGCAACATGATGTGCGACCCCTGCTTCATGGACGCCAACCAGGTGGGCTTCGTGCACGAGTTGAGCTGGGAAGACATCCGGACGCTGCTGGACAACGCCATCACCATCAAGCCGAAGCGCCAGATGTCCGTGCAGTTTTCGGGTGGCGAGCCGACCATCTCGCCGTACTTCCTGGACGCCGTCCGGTACGCGCGCGAAGTGGGCTACACCTCCGTGCAGGCGGCCACCAACGGCATCGAATTCGCCAAGGATCCGGAGTTTTGCCGCAAGGCGGCGGACGCCGGCCTGCGCTACGCTTACTTGCAGTTCGATGGCATCGGCAACGCGGCCAACTCGCACCGCAAGGTCGGCAACTTGTTCGATGTCAAGCTGCGGGCCATCGAGAATCTGTATTCGAACGGCGTGGACATCATCCCGGTCATCACCATCATCAACGGGATCAATAACGAGCAGGTGGGGCGCATCGTGCAGTTCGCGCTCGACAACCCCAAAAAGATTCCCTTCCTGTCGTTTCAGCCGGTGTCGTTCACGGGCCGCGACGAGGCCGTCACCGACGAGCGGCGCGCGGCCCAGCGGTACACGCTGTCGCACCTGGCGCACGATGTGAAGAACCAGACGGGCCTGGGCGAGCCGGCACGCGACTGGTTCCCGATTTCGTTCATCTCCACCTTCTCCGACTGGAGCGACCTGGTGCACGGGCCTCAATACAACTGGGGCCAGTTGAGCTGCGGCTGCCACCCCAACTGCGGGGTCGGAATGGCCGTGATGGTGGACAAGGAAACCCGGGAAGCCAAGCCGGTGACTTCGTTCTGGAACGCCGACCAACTGGCTCGCGACGTGGCGCGGGTCAACGACGCGGCGCGCGGCAAGTGGCTTTCGATTATCGGGATGGCGCTGGCCGCGGCGCGCAATTACGATCCGTTCCAGGCCCCCACGCATTTCAAGCTGCGCGACCTGTTCCAGAAACTGGACAAGACCTTCGGCGCCACCGGCAAAAGCTACGGCAACGTGGGCAAGGACCGCACCATGGACGACATCGAGAAGCGCCGGCGCGACCGCTGGAACTTCCTGTTCATCGCCGGCATGTGGTTCCAGGACCTCTTCAATTACGATTTCCGGCGGACCGAGCAGTGCATCATTCCCTATGCCACCCAGGAGGGCGAGATTTCCTTCTGCGCCTACAACACCGGCGTGGGCTGGCGCAACATCATCGAGAAGATGCATATGACGGCGACGCTCACCAAGTGGTACGACGAGCACGGGCGTCACGAGATCTTCGCGGGCGGCAAAACCGTGCCGTTGCGCAGCAAGGACCACTCGCTGGTGCTGCGCGAGGAGATCGTCACCAACGAAGAGCAGCACGACCTCGACCGCCTGGGGATCGCCAAGAACGCCCGCGAGGAGAAGCTGCGCGCGCGCGACGCCCGCATCAAGGAGCAGGCTGAAAACGAACGGATGATGAAGCTGTACCGCGAGCACGTGCTCAAGGAGCAGCCCGGTCCGTCACTGGTGCAGATCGCCAGCCTTCCGGCCGCGCCGAAACCGGCGTCTGCCGCCAAGCCCGTCCCCAACCAAGTCGAAGTCCGCGAGGAAGTCGGCAGTTTCGGCGATTGAGGGGTTCCCCCAAGCCCTATTTCCCATCGGCCGCTGGGTTCGCCCGGCGGCTTCTTTGTGTAGAACAGGCCTCCCCGCCTGTGTACTCTGAGGACGACCGTCTATCCCACCAGCTCCGGCTCGCACACGGCGCAGTTCTTCTTCGCCTGCACTCTGAGACGCCGCATCTCGGACTGCTCCTCGAACGGGATGGAGAATTCCTTCTCGATGCGCTCGCGGTAGACCGGGCCGGAATTGTAGGCGCAGAACGGGTAGATGCGGCCGTTGGGTGCGGCGTAGTGGATAACGCAGCGCTTCACGCGCTCCAAGTCGTAGTTGTACGAGTCCATGAAGTGCATGCCGGCCAGCATCAGGGTGCGATAGGTGAAGCCCTTCTTTTCGCTGTCGCCGCGGCCGTAACGCTTATCGGTCATGCCCTGGAGGGTTTGCAGGAACATGCTGAAGGTCAGGCCTTCGGGCGCCTTCTCCGGATGGAAGAATTTGCGCAGGTTGTTCCAAGCCTCGAGCTTCGTAAAGAACTGGATGTGGCGCTTGCCGGCCTTCCGCGCCAGCATGTCCATCTCCTGGAGCATCGGACCCACGTCCACGAATTGCGTCACCGGGACTGCGCGGCGGTTCTGGTCCACGAACAGATAGGTGCCCAGCGAACAGTGCGGATGGCAGCTTAGCGTGGTGGTCTCGTCGCCGCGGAGCGCGCTGATGAGCTTGGAAAACGGCGTCACGCAGGAGAGCGGGAACCAGTCCTGGTAGGGATCGGCGATGCCGGTCTGCTGCTGAACGGCGTGGGCGAAATCGGAGAGCGTGAAGCGCTTGGCTTCCAGCTCGTGACGCGCGATGCGTCCGGTGAAGGCCACCGGCTGGAAGCTGATGCCGCTGGTACACTCGATGTATTCGAGCGCCAGCCGCAGAATGTCACCGATTTGGTGGTCGTTAAGGCCTTTGACGATGGTGGGCACGAACACGATCTTCAGGCCGGCCTTCTTGACGTTCTCGATGCACTGCAGCTTCTTTTCCCACAGCGACTCGCCACGGGTGCGGCGATACACGTCGTCGCAGACGCCGTCGAACTGGAGGTAAAGGGTGTGGAGACCGGCTTCCTTGCACTGCTCGGCGAATTCCAGGCTGGTGAACTTGATGCCGTTGGTGGCCACCTGGCTGTGGGAGAAGCCCATCTCCCGGGCCAGCCGCAGGACATCCAGGAATCGCGGATAGATGGTGGGTTCACCGCCCGAAAACTGCACGATGCGGCCCGCCACCGGACGCTGATCGCGCAGGGCCTGGAGCATCTTGCGCACGGTTTCGAAATCCGGCTCGTACAGATAGCCCGCCGCGTTGGCGTTGGCGAAGCAGACCGGGCAGGTGAGGTTGCAGCGATTGGTGAGGTCGAGATTGGCAAGGCCGGTGTGGCTGGTGTGCAGGTTGCAGAGGCCGCAATCGTCGGGGCAGCGGGTGGCATTGGCGACCGCCGGATTTTCCAGGCCGCGATTGTCGCCGAAGGTCCACTCTTCCATCTTCAGGTAAAGCTTGGCGTCGGAGTACACGATGTCGCGGAACTCGCCGTGCTGCGGGCAGCGCTTCTCCATTACCACCTTGCCGGCCTCCTCGAAGATTCTGGCGTCGATGATCTGGGTGCATTCGGGGCACAGCGAACGGGTGGCCTTGGGAAGGCCTTTCTGCAGGCAGGAAATGGGTGATCCCGTATAGGTAGTTTCGGGTTGTAATACCTGAAAATGTCCCATGATTTGCCATTGTAGAGGCGACGTGCTTCGAGGGCCACAATCGAACATCGAAGTGCGAAATGCGGGGGCTCGATGGCGGCATTGCGGGGGTGAACGGGCGGGGTCGATCCGTCCGGCCGGCGGCAAGGGGTGCCGGACCCAGAGGGTCCCCCGCCCGGCGTTACCAGCGCTGTTCGGTGGCGTACGAAAAGCTGGAAATATTCCCGCCTTCGCCCTCCAGGCGCTCGAACACACTTTGGACCGCCACCCGGCCGGGCCCAATCAGGCGAAGCCACAGGTAGCGATTGCTCCAGTAGCCCCAACTGCTGAACATGGAGCTGGGCCGCTCGAAATGCAGATGCATCTGGACTGCCGGATCTTTGAAGATCAGGGCGGTGGGTTTCACGAGGATGTTCTGGCCCGGCGGGAGATCGCGCACGAAGACATTGCCACCCGCGTGCAGCAGGAGCAGGCCCGGGGTTTGCGGCGCGGAAAAACGGTCCATGAACATGCCCACGGGATAGTGGGTTTCGGTGTCGTTGCCGGATCGCGTCCGGAACCAGATGCCGGTCTGGTTCCAGTCGTACTGGACGTGACCGGTGGCCGCGAGAAAGAGATGTTCGCGAACGTCCAGCGACTGGCGCGGTTGCAGCGGTACGGGGATCAACTCTCCGGGATCGTCCTTGGAAAATGCGATGTGGCCGGGGCCTTGCGCCTGGGTCATGATCAGCGGCATGCCGGCGAGCAGGCGCTTCCATCCGCCCGTGAGCGACATGGTGGTGATGTTGACCTCCGGGTCCTTCCAGAGCAGCACGTGGTGGGCAAAGTAGACGGAGTCCTCAGGCGCCAGGTTCATGTCGGCCACCGGAACGTACTTGCCTTCGATCTGGCAGAACGAGTTTCCGAACTGCAGTTTGGCCATGTCTTTTCGGCCCGGCAGCTCAGCCCAACCGGATCGCGTGACCGCGCCGTGCAGATTGAGGGCGGCTCCACAGCGGGGGCAGTTGGCTATCGCCGCGTCGATCGCCGCGCCGCACCAGGAGCATTTGGTCGCAGCGGTGTGGACCACCAGGGCTGGCGGAGCGTGCGGCGCCGGCATTGCAGGCGCGGGCATAGGGGGCGCGGCCGCTTCGTGCTTGACGCGGCTCCCGCAAGCCGCGCAAAAACTGCCGCCATCGGTCACGCGGGCACCGCAGTTTTCACAGAACATGTGTCCCCCTATTCGCTACGGTGATGCACGTACATCGACTGGATACCCACGCGGCCTGGTCCCGTCATCCGTGCCAGGCTCATGTTCGTGCCGCCGAAGAATCCGGTGCCCAGCTTCTGAAACTCCACCTGCATGGTCACCGACGAATCCTTATATAAGAAGGCGCCGGGTTCCACCATGATGCTTTCGCCCGGCCGCAACTGGCGCTCGAAGACGTTGCCGTAGCCGTGCAGGATCAGCAGGCCAGGCGCGCCGGTCGTGATGAAACGATCCATGTACATGCCCTGGCCGCCGAACAGGATATTGGTGAGTCCCTTGATGCGGACGAAGGAGTAGCCGATCTGGTGCGAGCACAGCAGGAAGGCGTGCTCGCGCACGTCCAGCTCCATGCCGGGGTGCAGCGGCAGCACCACCAATTCTCCGGTGGCATCGCGGGAAAAGGCGATGCGGCCCGGTCCGGTGGCCACGCTGATGATGAACGGCATGCCGGCAAAGGCGCGCTTCATGCCGCCGGCCAGTTGCAGGATGGTCATGGGGACGTTTTCGTCCTTCCACAGCATCACGTGGTGCTCGAAGAAGATGGAGTCGCCCGGGCCCAGGTTGATCTCGGCCGCGGGGACGATTTCGCCTTCCACCTGGCAGGTGCTGGAACTGAAGTGAATCTCGGTCATGTCGCGGATGCGCGGAGCTTCGCGCCAGCCCGATTCGCTGACCAGGTTGCGGATATCGAGCGGCGCTCCGCAGGCGCGGCAGGCCAGCGCGGCTTTCTCGTTCATGCTCTGGCACCACTGGCACTGGAGCCGTTCCAACGATTCGCCCGCGGGGATGTGGGTGGCGTCCGTCATTATCGAGCCTTCCTCCGAGTCCTTCGATCAGAGCCGCGACCGTCAGGGAGCGGTTTCGCAGGTCGCAGCGAAATTCCCGGTCAGAGAATTAAGTTTAGCAGCGATAGTTCCGCCAGCGCTTCGGCCAACACCAGCGCGCCCGCGGCAATCGCGTCCGGCGACGCATATTCGTCCGGGCGATGGCTGATCCCTCCTTTGCACGGAATAAAGAGCATGGCCGAGGGCGCAATCCGCGACAGGAACAGCGTGTCGTGATAGGCGCGGCTGACCATGCGCCGGTAAGCCATGCCGTGGGCGTCGGCGGCCCGTGCCAGCGCCTCCACGACGCGCGCATCGCACTGCGCGGGCGCATCCTGGTTGACCACTTCCGTTCGTATTTTGACGCTGCGCCGCGATGCCACGTCCGCGCAGGCCTGCTCGATCTTCGCGAGCACGCCGTCGCGACGCGGCAGGTCGATGTCCCGCACATCCACTTCCAGGCGCACACGGCTGGGAATGCTGTTCACCGCGGAGGGAAACACGTCGCACACGCCCACGGTTCCCACGGTGTCGACGGCGCCGGTAGATCGCGCCGCGGCCTCCACGGCCAGCACGATCTCGGCTGCCGCGCAGAAGGCGTCGTGGCGGTCGGGCATCAGAACCGCGCCGGCGTGTCCGCCTTCGCCTTCGATCCACATGCGCAAGCTCGCGGGCGCCGCAATCGCAGTCACCACGCCGAGGGGAACGCCTTCGCGTTCGAGCATCGGCCCCTGCTCGATGTGCAGCTCGACAAACGCGGAGTAGTGTCCGCCAGGAAGCCGCACGGCCGTTACGTCCCCGTGGAAGCCTGCCGTAGCACGCCACTCGTCAAGCGTCCTGCCCTCCTTGTCGCGCAGCGACGCCGGGTCCAGAATGCCGGCCAGCAAGCGGCTTCCGAAGCAGCCGATGCCGAAGCGCGTGGGCTCCTCGGCGCTGAAGATCACGAGCTCGATGGACCGGCGTGGGCGCACACCGCTGCGTTGGATCGCGCGGATGGCTTCCAGACCGCCCAGCACGCCCACCGTTCCGTCGTATCGGCCGGCGTGCGGGATGGCGTCGATGTGCGAGCCAGTGGCGATGGCGGCGAGCTCCGGCTCGGCGCCGGGCCAGCGCGCGAAGGTGTTGCCCACGGCGTCTTCGCGCACTTGGAGGCCCGCCGCGGCGCACAGGCTCTTCACATACCGGCGAGCGGCGCGATCCTGCTCCGAGAAGACCACGCGGGTTACCGCGGGGGCGGGCGCGTCCGAGAAGCCGGCCAGCGAGTCCAGCTCGGCGCACAGGCGATTGATATCGATTTCGAGCTTCATCGGTTCCAGTCTTTGTAGATGAGATATTTCGCCGGCGTCTTGCCAAGCGCGCCGAACCACTGCGGGCAATAGGGGGCCATCCAGATGAAATCGCCCGCCGTCACGGGATACCACTTCTCGCCCAAGCGGTAAATTCCGCCGCCCGCCAGCATGACGAGCCCGTGCTCCATCATGTGGATCTCGACCATGGGCAACGAAGCCCCCGGTTGAAAGGTCATGGTATTGACTGCGAAATCGAAGCCGGGATGGCCGGGCAGCAGCACGCGCACCTGCAAATCCGCGTCATCCAAGAGAGGCTTCGGCGCGACCGCACACTCGGCGGCGATCAGCATCGCGGGCTGCGCCACTCCATCCAGCGCGCGGTACGGCTTTTCGATCACCGATACCCGCGCGCCCGCGCCTCCAGTGACGGACGCGTCGCATTCTTCCGGCAGGTAGGCGTAGCCATCGGCTCCCAGCGGGCGCCCGTCCACGCTGACGTCGCCTTCCAGCACGTAGACGAACCGCTGGCCCGACGCCGGTCCCAGCCGGCCTGCGGCCTCGAATTCGGCGGTGTACTGGGTGAAGCCCGCGCCCACCGCCGGCGACACATGCACGATGGCGGTGGCATTTTCCATGCCCGGCCGCGGCGCCCGGACGAAGGTGTCGGGCGTCAACAACAGATGATCCGGCTGATAGGAACTACGGGTGTACCCGAGTCTTTGCATGTTCGATCATTCTCCCGCCGCCGTGGCGAGTGATTTTGCCATTTTCGAAAATGGTCTCGCCGCGCAGCACGGTGCGCCGCACCGCGCCGCGGAACGTCGAGCCCACATACGGACTCAGGCCGTGCCGCTGGAAGAGCGACGCGCGCGTCACCGTGAATTCGGCTTCGAGGTCCAGGAGCGCAAAATCCGCGTCGCATCCCACGGCAAGCCGACCCTTGTTTGCGAGGCCGAAGCGGCGGGCGGGGTTTTCTGCAGTGACCCGCGCGATGGGACAGGCCAGGAGGCCTGTCCTACTCAGCACGGCAAGCGTCGATTGGACACCCGCAATTCCGCCCCACACGCGGAAGAAGTTCTCATCGCGCTTCATTTGGAGCGGAGCGGGGGAGTGGTCCGACGCCACGATGTCGATCTCGCCTTGCAGCAGGGCCGCGCGCAATCGATCGCGTTCAGCGGCGGGGCGCAGCGGCGGCGCACATTTGGCCACTGCGCCCATCCGCTCCATGTCTTCCTCCGTGAACCAGAGATAGTGCGGGCACGTCTCGATCGATACATCCACGCCGCGAGCCCGCGCCTCCAGCGCGGCGGCCACTCCGCGCCCAGAGCTGATGTGAACGATGTGCAGCTTCGCTCCCGCCTCGCTCGCCAGCAGCGTGGCCCGCTGAATTGCTTCCACCTCCGCCAGCACCGGCCGCGAATCGAGGTAATCGCGCACGCCCGTTCCGGTTCCCATCGGCCTCACCAGGCCGGTATTCTCCGCGTGCACCGCCACGGGCAATCCCAGTCGCGCCGCTTCGCGCATGCCCTCGTAGAGCGTCAGATCGTCGCACCGCGGAAACTCAGGCAGCCCGGAATCCGCCATGAAGGCTTTGAACCCGATGACGCCGCGTTCCGCCAGGCCCGCCAGCGCGCCGCGATTTCCGGGAACGATGCCGCCCCACAGCGCGAAGTCGGTCAGCGAAGCGCGTTCCAGCGCCGCGCGCTTGGCATCGAACTCCGCGCCGCCGACCGTGCACGGAGACGAATTCAGCGGCATATCGAAGTACATCGTTCCGCCGCCCGCCGCCAGCGCCTGGCTTCCGCTGGCCGCGCCTTCCCACTCGGTGCGGCCGGGCTCGTTGAAGTGCACGTGGACGTCGATCAGGCCTGGAAACACGGTAAGCCCGCGCGCGTCGATCTCGTGGGCGTCGCCGCACAGCTCGGGGGCGATGGCGGAGATGCGGCCGTCCTCCACCGCGAGGTCGGCGCGGACCACGCCCTCGGGCGTCACGAGCTGGCCGCCGCAAACGATCACGCCGGCCTCCAGGTTTCCAGGAACGCCTTGCCTGCCGCGAGCGCCGAAGCCACGTCTCCCTCATTGACACGCTCGTCAGGATGATGGCTGATGCCTCCGGGACTGCGCAGGAACAGCATGGCGGCCGGGACCTTGCGGGCCAGGATCATGGCGTCGTGCCCCGCTCCACTAGACAGTCGATAGGGCTGACAGCACGCCGCTTTCACCGCGCTCGCGAGCACTTCGGTCATTGCCGGATCCATGGCGACGGCCGCCTGGACGGAGCGTTGCTCCCAACAGACTTTGATGCGGCGGCGCGTCGAGATCTCTTCGGCGCTGGTTTCGAGAAGTTTCATCGCCCTTTCGAGTTTCAGGGTGTCCTTGTGCCGCACATCCAGCGTGGCGCGCGCCACCCCGGGAATCACGTTGACCGCGCCCGGCCGCACGTCGAGCCGGCCCACCGTGGCCACCAATTGTTCCTCGATCGCCACCTTCTCCACCACCGCGATCCACTCGGCCGCCGCCGCTAGGGCATCCTTCCGGCTCTCCATGGGAGTAGTGCCTGCATGGCCTGCCTTTCCATGGAATTCCACCACCGCCCTGGCCTGCCCCACGATCGCATCCACGACGCCGAGCGCCAGTTGATTCTCCTCGAGCACCGGCCCCTGCTCAATGTGAAACTCCAGGTAGCCCTTGATATCTTTCCCGATCGCGGCCTTCGGAATCTCGTCCGGGTCCAGGTCGAACGCACGAATGGCCTCCAGGACGGTATCATCCATTACCGGGTCCCCCACCAGTGCGCGGCTCCCGATAAACGGCACGCCGAAACGGACACCTTCTTCATCGGAGAAGCCCACGACTTCGATGCCATACGGCGCCGGGATGCCGTACGGCACCAGCGCGCGGTCCTTCACTGCCTCCACCAGCTCGATCCCCAGCATCACCCCGAGAATGCCGTCGAACGCGCCGGCGTGCGGCACGGTGTCGAGGTGCGATCCGATCATCAGGCGTGGCCCGCTACCCCAGACTCCGCGGATGTTGCCCACCGCATCCACCGACACTTGCATTCCCGCCTCGGACATCCACCGGCCAACCAGGCGATGCACCTCGCGCATGGGCGGAGAAAGAAAGGTGCGGGTGATCTTGCCCGGGTCTTCGGTACATGCGGCCAGCGTCACGCACCGGTCGATTACCCTCGCCGCATCCATTAAGACCCCCGGTACGTGGTGTACCCGTACGGCGTAACCAGCAGCGGGACGTGGTAGTTCCCGGCGGGATCTTCGATGCCGAAGCGCACCACTACCTCTCCCAGGAAGGGAATGCCCTGTGATCCAAAGTACTTTGCGACACAGAAGACCAGATCGTAGACTCCGGTCTCGATCGACTCGCCCGCCAGTAGCGGCTCGTCCGTCCTCCCGTCCTGGTTGGCGATTGCGACCTTTAGGAATTGCCGCCCCTCGTCCAGGCAGCGGTAGAGCCGCACTTCCATCCCACTGGCCGGCCGCCCGTTGGCGGTATCGAGAACGTGAGTCGAAAGCCGCGCCATTCACTATCTCCGGAGGCTCAGCCCCAGCACGCCGTAGGGCGGCCGCGGATCGGTATAGATGTCGTCGGCCGCCTTGTCCCAGGTGCGGTTGTTGGCCTCCAGGTGCACTTCGGTTACGGCCGGCATTTCCTCCAGCATTTTGGCGCCGATCTGGTAAATCACTTGCTGGATGCTGCCCGATTCAAACGAGCAAAACACCTGCTGGACCATGCAACGGACCTGCGTCGTGATGGGCTGCGGGCAGACCCACTCCAGGTCGAGCCACATGTGCAGCGGCCGGTCGGCGGTATCGGGCAGGGTGGTGTATTGGTCGCGCACGAAGCCCGCGAACGCGCTGCCTCCCAGCCGCAGCAACTTGAACCCGCGGATGCCCGACCTCGCCTCCACCACTGCCTGCCGGGTCATTTCGATTCGGGCGAAGGCGCGGTCCGGTCCGCCGGGCACAAAGGCGACGCTGCCCGCATAGGGAATCTCCACCGCCTCGAGTTGAATGCCTTCGGTCTGCGGATAGGTTGCCAGGAACTTCTCCGCCAGAAACCGGATGTACGATTCCAGGTCCGCGCCTTCGAAATTGCGCGTCTCCCACTGGATGAAATTCTTCATCGAGTCAGTGGCGATCAGGTTGGTATTATCGCCGGTCGTGTAGGTCGGCCAGAAGGCATCGCCATAGAGCAGCATGGTCACATTGGCGCCGAAAACGCCGTGGGGCCGGGCCAGCCGATACACGATGACGTCGGCCTTCCCGTAGTAGCTCCGTTTCCACCCGCTCGCGAATTGGTGCACTAGCCGATCGCCTCCTCTAACCGAAACCGCGCAATCCGATACACCTGTTCCAGCGCCACGCGAAACTCGTCTTCCGGCGCCGCGTCCAATCGCCGCTCCAGGGCTTCCAGGATATCGTGCTTCGCGCTCCCCTTCACGGCAAACAAGAACGGGAACCCGAACTTCTCACGATACGCCGCATTCAACCGCCCGAGCCGCTGGTACTCTTCGGGCGTGAGGCGGTCGAGTCCAGCCCCCGCCTGTTCGCCGATGGAGGCCTCGCTCATTTTCGCACGCGCTCCCAAGTCGGGGTGCGCGCGCAGCAGCGCCAGTTGCTCGCCGCGCGTGGCGCGCCCCACCTCGCGTTGCATGGCCGCGTGCATCGCCTCCAGCGAGCCGAAGGGCCGCATCTCCCAGGCCCGCAAGGCCACCCATGGCGAGCCCTCGAACACCCAGCCCAGCGCATCGAGAAATTCCCCGCGCTCCATGGCGTTGATGTCTTCAATCCGCATGCGCCTCGGATGTCACGGCGGAAAGCTCGCGCGCCGCCCGGGCCTCCTTCACCGCCCAGAAGACGCGCTCGGGAGTGGCCGGGCTATCGAGCAGCACAACGCTGCCCGCTCCGCCGGCGCCGAACGCCGCAATCGCATCGCGGATGGCCTCGCGGGCCGAAATGGCCAGCATCAGCGGCGGCTCGCCCACCGCTTTGCTGCCCAAGATCACTCCCGGCTCGGAGGCCCGTTCCAGAAACGCCACCTCGAACACCTCCGGCATCTCGGACCACGCAGGCAGCTTGTAAGTGGACGCCCCATTGGTGGCCAGGCGCCCCTCGGCATCCCACAGCAGTTCTTCGAGCGTCAGCCATCCCAGCCCCTGCACGTACCCGCCTTCGATTTGTCCGCGGTCGATCAGCGGCGAAACCGAATCGCCCACGTCCTGGAGAATGTCCACGCGCAGCACGCGATGGCCGCCCGTGAATCCGTCCACTTCCACCTCGGTCACCGCCGCGCCGTACGCGAAATAGTGGAACGGACTTCCCTGTCCCGTCTTCTGGTCGAAGTGGATGCCGGGCGTGCGGTAGTAGCCCTGCGCGAACAGCGGCAAACGCTGGCGATAAGCCGCCTCCACCACTTGAGCCAACGGATAGCGCTGCACGGTGTCGCCCTGGGTGTGTGCCCAGCCGTCCTCAAACCGCACCGCTTCGGGCGGACAGCCGAGCATCGCGCCGGCAATCGGCCGCAGGCGAGTCGTGAGTTGCCGGCACGCATCCGCCACCGCCGCGCCGTTCAAGTCGGTGCTCGCCGAGGCGGCGCTGGCCGACGTGTTGGGAACCTTATCGGTGCGGGTCGGCATGATGCGGACCGCCTCCAACGGCACCCCCAGGCTTGCGGCCGCAATCTGCCGGATCTTGGTGTGGAGCCCCTGCCCCATCTCGGTGCCGCCGTGGTTCACCTGCAGGCTGCCATCGCGATACAGCAGCACCAGGGCTCCGCCCTGGTTGAAGAACGTGGCGGTGAACGAAATCCCGAACTTCACTGGCGTGATGGCGAGCCCACGTTTGCGATGCGGATGCGCGGCGTTGAACCGGGCCGTCTCCTCGCGCCGCGCGGTGAAGCCGCTCGATTCCAGCAACTGGCGCCAGATGGTGTGGATGCGCGCCGCATCTTTGACCGGCTCTCCGTAGTGCGTGTTGTGGCCTTCGCGATAGAAATTGCGTTCGCGCACGACTTCCGGCGGGAGCCCCAGGGTGCGCGCCGCGCGGTCGAGGATGTCTTCGATGACCAGCATCCCCTGCGGTCCGCCAAAGCCGCGAAAGGCCGTCTGCGACGTCTTGTGCGTGCGGCAAACGAAGCCCGCGATCTCGACCGACGGCAGAAAGTACGCGTTGTCGAAGTGAAACATGGCGCGCCACATGACCGGCTCCGAGAGGTCGAGACTCCAGCCGCCATCCGAATACAGCGCCACCTTGAGGGACTCAAAGCGCCCGTCTGGCTGGAAGCCCGCCTCGAATCGCGCCAGGAACGGATGGCGCTTCCCGGTGAGGACCATGTCGAGAACGCGCGGGAGGCGCACGCGCACTGGCCGGCGCGTCTTCCATGCGCCCAGCGCCGCGACGGCCGCCCATGGATTGGCCTGCACCTCCTTGCCGCCGAAGGCGCCGCCCATGCGCAGGCACTCCACCGTCACCTGGTGCCGGGGAAGGCCGAGAACGCGCGCGACTTCGTCCTGCGTCTCGCTGGGATGCTGCGTCGAGGAATGCAGGGCGACGCCGCCCGACTCATCGATCCACGCAATCGCGCATTGCGTCTCGAGGTAGAAATGCTCCTGCCCCCCGATGCGGAGTTCGCCGGTGAGGGTGCAGGCCGGCGGCAAGGGGGTGCCCTCCGGGCCCGGCGTTACCTTCAACCGAAGCGGGCCGGAGTGGAAGTTGCCGGCGGCGATGGCCTCTTCGATCGTCAGGATTGCGGGCAGCGCCTGATACTCCACCGTCACCCGCGCCGCCCCCCGTTGCGCCGCCTCCAGCGATTCCCCCAGCACCCACGCCACCGCCTGCCGATGGAACATCACTTCGCTCGGAAACAGAGGCTCGCCCGGATGCTCCTGCCCCGGCACGTCGTCGCGGGTCAGCGTCGCCACCACTCCGGCTTCCGCCATGGCCCCCGATGCATCGAGCCGCGTCACCAGGGCGTGCGCATGGGGCGCCATCACCGGCCACGCGTGCAGCAGTTGCGGGAAGCGCCCCACCAGGTCGTCGGTGTACAGCGCCTCGCCGGTGACGTGTCCGCGCGCGCTTTCGTGCGGAACGCTCTGTCCCGCGATCTTCACGCCGCGGCCTCCCCGCGCTGCTCCCACCAGAACTTCTCGAGCAGACTCTGCGCCAGCGCCAGCCGGTATGCCGCCGAGCCGCGATGGTCGCCGATGGGGTGAAGCGTCTTGGCCAACACTTGCTGCGCCTTCTCGACCGAGGCCTGGTTCCAGCGCGCTCCGAGGATCGCGTTCTCCGCTTCTGTCGCGCGCATCGGAACCGGAGCAACTCCGCCGTACGCCAGGCGCGCTCGCCGCACGCGCCCGCCCGCGTCGAGATCGATTGCCAAACACGCGGCCACCGTGCTGATGTCGTCCATCCTCCGCTTGGCCGCCTTGTAGAACCGGGCGACGGAAGGCAGAGGCTTGGGGATGACGATCGACACCAGCAGCTCGCCCGCCTCCAGGGCCGTTTTCCGGTACTCCAGAAAAAATCGATCCAGCGGCAGCGTGCGCTCCGCACCGCTTCCAGCGATCCGCACGCGCGCATCGAGCGCCAGCAGCAGCGGCGCGGCATCCCCGATGGGCGATGCGGTCGCCAGGTTCCCGCCCAGCGTCGCACGGTTGCGAATCAGCGGCGACGCAAACAGTGGCAGCCATTCCTCAAGCAGTGGGACGGACCTCCAGGCCTGTCCGACTTCCGACAGTGTCAGCCCGGCGCCGATCTCTACTTCGCTCTCCGACTCCCGAAACCCTCGCAGCTCCTCCGGCGCCTCGAGACTGATGAGGTACGGGAACCGCCGCAACCGCAGGTTCGACTCCACCGCCAGATCCGTTCCGCCCGCGATCAGCCGCGCCTCGGGGTGCTGGTCCATCAGCCGCCGGCACTCCGCCAGCGTTCCGGGCCGGGCAAATCCGTCGCACTGCATCGGCTCGACCCGCGGCGCCGGCCGTGCCAGGCGCTCGCGAAACGCATCGCCGGGAGCCGCACCCAGAGCCCGCGCCGCGTCGCGAATGGGCCGGTACCCGGTGCACCGGCACAGATTTCCGCTCATGGCGTGAATGTCGCAGGCTCCCTCGCGCCCCGGCCGGTACTGCTCCGCGAACAGGCTCATCACGAAACCCGGCGTGCAATAGCCGCACTGCGACCCGCCGTTTTCTGCGACGGCCTGTTGGACTTCCGCTAGCCGCCCCGATCCCGCCAGCGCTTCGACGGTATAGATCTCCTGCCCCGCCGCCATGGGCAGAAACAGCAGGCAGCTATTCACCGGAACATATCCGCGCTCCTTCACCATCACCACCGTGCAGGCGCCGCACTCGCCCTCCGCGCATCCCTCTTTCGCCCCGGTGAGCCCGCGCGCGCGCACGAAGTCGAGGAGAGTAGTTTGCGGGTCGAAGCTCTTTGCGCGAACTGTGCGGCCGTTGAGAAGGAACTCGATTTCCATCGGCGGGTCCCCCACCGTATATTCCTGAAATTGTACAGCATTTGAGACAATTGCTTTCAGCAGGAGGAGGAGTGGGGGCCGCCCCACAATTCTTGCAGCATTCGCAGCGCTGCGAAAGTAAGTGGCATTCGCTCAGAGCGTGCGCCACGGTTAAGTGCGAACAGACTGTTGACGGCCGGCGTGGCGCATCCTCATTCTCAATGCTTCACCCAGGCATGGCTTGTGACCGTCTGGCTGCCTTCCGTCAATCCAACACTGCGATTGGCAGCCACGCCCGGCCATGCCTGCGTCTCGCCCAACGGCCAGCGGACTTCGATGCGATCCGCCTTTTCCGATTTTCCAAGCCCGAAATAGAGCGTGAACGAATTCTGCGAAAAGTAGCTGCCGCCGCTCACCACCTCCGCAATCTGCTTGCGGCCACCCGCTACGACGGTACAACGCGCGCCGATGGCACTCCGATTCGACCGCGTCCCCGTCAACGTAATCGCAATCGCATTCTGCCGCGGCCCGGCGTTCTTCAGCAGCGTGGGTTTCTCGTTCATGTTCACAATCACGATCTCCGGCCTGCCGTCGCCATCCAGATCGCCGATGGCAAGGCCGCGTGACGGCCTGCTCGGCGCGAATCCCGGTCCCGCCGATTCGGTGATATCGGCGAACCGCCCGTTGCCGAGATTGCGGTAAAGGAGCGTCTTCTGGCGATAGGTTTCGCCGATGGGCGACCGGTCGATCTCCGGATAGACGTGCCCATTCGCCATCACCAGGTCGGGCCACCCGTCTTCGTCTATATCGAGAAACGCAATGCCCTTCCCAGAAGCAGATGGCGCCCAAGGCCAGCCATTTCGGAGACGTCCTCAAAGAACCTGCCATCCTCGTTTTTGTATAGCGAAGGCCGGTCTCCCGAGAAATTGGTCTTGGCGATATCGAGAAAGCCATTGCCATCGTAATCCGCCACCGCGATACCCATGCCGGCTTGCAACTGGCCATCGACATTGTATGCCACGCCCGCCGCATCGCCAAGCTCCTGAAAGGTCCCGTCGTGGCGATTACGATAGAGCAGGCTGGGGGTCTGGTCGCAGGCGACAAAGATGTCGGGCCAGCCATCGTTATCGAAATCCGCTGTGACCACGCCCAGGCCGTAACGTCCGCCGGGCGCGAGAATCCCGGCCTTCCCGGAAGCGTCGGTGAAGGTTCCGTCTCCGTTGTTGTGGTAGAGCGCATTGTGCGCGGGCGGAAGTCCGTGCGGCCCGCACCACACCGCCAGTCCCTTCCACTCACAACTCTTGCTGCTGCCGGGCTTGGGAACGTTCGCCAGATCGAGATCCACGTAGTTGGCGACGAAGATGTCCAGCAGGCCGTCGCGGTCGTAGTCCATAAAAGCGCAGCCGGATCCCCAGCGCGTGCCGGTCACCGGCAGGCCGGCGCGTTCGGTGATGTCCTGGAATTTGCCGTTTCCGAGATTCCGGTAAAGGCTGTTGTGGCCGTAATAGGTCACGAAGAGATCGGGATGGCCATCGTTATCGATATCGCCCACGCATGCCGCCTGCGCCCAACCGGTGCGCGTCAGACCCGCCTGCCTGCCGACCTCGGTGAAGTGTCCGGCTCCGTCGTTCTTGTAGAGCTCCGAACCGGACGGCGGCCCGTTGGCGATGAAGATGTCGTTGGCGCCATCGCCATCGAAATCGAAGATCGCCGCCCCGGTGCCCGTGCTCTCGAGGATGGAATCTTTCTTATCCTTGCCGCCGAAGGTGTTGGGAACGGTGAGGCCGGATTGCGCGGCGATATCGAGGAAACGAACGGTGGGGGCTTCCGCGCCAACCGCGAGCGCCATGGCGAGAATCAGGGCGAGCGGCATTGCGACAATCACGGCGAGAATGAAGAGCCGCATGGCTATCGGATTCCCATTTCCCGCAGCGCTTGTGCAGCCTGCCGGGCAACCGCGGCATCGTTACCCTTGGCCGCCTCGCGGAAATGGGCCGCCGCTCCATCCCTATCCCCTTGGGCCGCGAGCACCGTTCCGAGGCGCAACTGTGCGCGCGCCAGATCGGGTTTCAGCGCCAGCGCGGCGGCATATTCCCGGGCCGCTTCGGGCAATTCCTTCTTCCTGGCATGAAGGCCGCCGAGCAACTCATGCGCCTCGACCAGACCCGCGTCCGCGCGCACCGCCATTTCGGCTTCGCGTTGCGCATCGTCGAAACGGTCGGCGCGCACCAGCGCCAAGGCGTAATCGTACAGGTACTGGCCGTACGGATGGAGCTTGATGGCGCGCTCGAAGCCGAAAAATGCGTCCGGGAATTCTCCTTTCTCCGCCATGATCCGGCCACCCAGATCCCATGCCGCATCGTCGAAAGGATCGGTTCGAAGGGCGTCCTTCAGGGCCGCCTCCGCATGGCTCACTTCCGCCAGCCTGCGCGATTGATCCGGAAGCCACGGATCGAGCGTAATGGCCTTCTGAATTCTTTCCGCTGAGGATGTCAGCACTCCATAGCGAAACCACGATTCCGGATCGTTGGGCGCGATCTGAACCGCACGGGCGAGAATCTGTTCGGCGTGCGGCTGGTCGACCGCCGCCAGAGCGCGCATCGCCCGCCCCGAATCGGGCTGGATTTGTAGCGCCCGCTGGTAGGCGGCAGCGGCTTCCCGTGACCTTCCCAGGCTCTTCCAGCCGTCGCCCAGAACCATGTAGAACTCCGCCTCTTGAGGTTTGATTTCATCGATCAGCCGCACCAGTTCCACGAGGCCGGCCGCCACGTTGTTTCCCAGCCCCACCTGCGCCACCGCGCGGTACAAAGCGTTCCGCGGAGTCTCCGGCAGCGGGGAGGGATAATAAGGAACCACCTCTCCGCGATACTCTTCCACCGGACGTTCCGGGAATTCGATGAGCGCGTTGGCAGGGGCGAGGCGCTGGATGAGGTGATCGGTCATGATCACGTGCGGAGCGTCATCCACCCGGCGCTTCGGCATATGACAGGTAAGGCAGTCGGCCGCGGTGGCCGTTACGCCTGCCGGATGCGTTGACGTGTGGCATTCGAGACAAACGCTGGAATAATGCCGGACCGCCTCCTCGCCGCGCGGAATCCGATGCGGATCGTGACAGGTGGCGCATTCCAATTTTCCACCGCTTTCAAGGAAACAGCGCGATTGCCGCAGCCGGTAAACCGAGCTGACCGCCTCGAATTTGCCTTCGTGCCCGGTACCCGGCGCGTGGTCGAAAGAAATCGCGAAATCCACCAATGGCTGTCCGGGAATATACGAGAACGTGCCGCGGTCGAATCGCTGGAGCACCGCCGGGATCCGGCCGCTGGTGGTTTCGAGGTGGCACTGCATGCACACCTCCATCCGCCTCTCGGGACTCAGCCTCGCCGGATTCACCATGCCCGCCCGGCCGGCAGTTCGAACATGCTCGCCTCCTGGACCGTGGCATCGCTGGCAATCGATCCCGTGAGGAAGCTCACCGAGGAACACGGGCTCACTGCCGGGAGCCTGGTTAGCGGCGGGGATCTTGGGATAGGCGTTATGACAGAACATGCACTTATAAGAGACGAACCTGCGGGTCAGTGGATGTTCCGTGTCGGACCCGGGCACCATGCCCCATTTCCCACCCTTGTCAGGATACCAGCCGAGTGGCAGCTCGATCAGCATGCCACGCTCAGTCCGGTGGAGATAGGATCGGGCATGGTTTCCCGAGCCCATTACATAATCGATCTTGAGTTCTTCGGCGTTGATCTCTTTGCCGCCGGCGTCCAGTTGCCAGCGGCGCTGGTAATACTGACCGTTTCGGATCGTCATCGCGTAGTGACTGTCGGAAAGGGCGTGGTAGTATTGGGGAGTTTTCGGGTAGTCCTCAATGGTGTTGGCGGGTCCCGGTATCACTGCTGTCCGGTAAAGTACTTTACGATTTCCGCCAAGCCCCTTGCAATCAGTAAAATAGGTGCCCTTCGGCTAAAAAACGATTTGAACTGAAAATGGCCGGAATGGCCTGAATCG
>Ga0209517_10001229_pt1 | contig 39646 bp, 39 predicted proteins | sample PeaSoiMetSII2010_FD_187695 | JGI IMG/M metagenome (GOLD analysis project Ga0209517, IMG submission 187695) | Peat soil microbial communities from Weissenstadt, Germany - SII-2010 (SPAdes) (version 2) | ecosystem: Environmental > Terrestrial > Soil > Wetlands > Peat | place: Germany...
GCCAGCGTCTGCGTGATGGCCGCCGTCAAGGTCGTCTTGCCGTGATCGATGTGCCCGATCGTCCCTACGTTCACGTGCGGCTTGCTGCGATCGAATTTTTCCTTCGCCATGTCTGTTCCGTTCTCCTAACAACGCAAACCAACGCCCGAAATCATCGCCCCGAAATCAACCGAAGGGGAGTGCCCGCAGCGTTCAAAAAAATGGAGCCGTTGACCGGGATTGAACCGGTGACCTCGTCCTTACCAAGGACGCGCTCTACCATCTGAGCTACAACGGCCAGCTCTCAACAAAATCAATGGTGGACAGGGAAGGATTCGAACCTTCGTAACTCGCAAGGAGTGACAGATTTACAGTCTGTTGGCTTTAACCACTCACCCACCTGTCCGCAAGGCCGCATCTGCCCCTCCGCCGGGATGCAACGCGAGAGGGGGGTCCACAGCTAGAGTGACCGGCCGGGACTTCGCAGGCGCAACCTGAAGTATAGCAGAAGCGGGAAAGTCCGGGAAAAAGCTATTGAGCCAGCAGCGGGTAGCCCGATATATTTGTCAGCGCTTTGATCGCGGATCCCCGCCCTCACGGGCTGGGGCTGTAACCCCGTGGCGTGAGCCCGGGGATTCTGCTGCGCTCGGGAACCCCGGGGACTTAGAACGCGTGGCTGGACGTGATGCCGTTGGATTCGAGGACGGTAGCCATTTTCTGCAGCGCCGACTTGTGGATCTGCGAGACGCGGCTCTCGTTGATGCCGAGGATGCCGCCGATCTCTTTCATGGTCAGCTCGTTGGTGTAGTACAGGAGGACCACTTTCTTGTAACGCTCCGGCAGGATCTTCATGGCGTCGCCCAACACCGCACGCAGTTGCTCCCGCGCGCAGATGGAATCGGGCTGGGTTTCGGGCTTGCAGGGGAAATCCGGAGCGGGCAGATCGTCGCCTTCGTTGCCGCGCGTGGAGGCCGAGATCAGGCCTACGTTGCGCAGGTCCAGCATCATCGTGCGCCAGCGGTCAACGTCCATGCCCAGTTTCTGGGCGACTTCAGCTTCGGTGGGAGCGCGTTGCAGCTCGGCTGCCAAGTCGCGCGTGGCGGCCTCCACCTGCTTGTGGCGGCGGCGCATGTCGCGCGAGGCCCAATCGAGCTGCCGCAGGCTGTCCAGGATGGCGCCCTTGATCCTGTGCTTGGCGTAGCTGGAGAAAACCACCTGCTTGTCGGGGTTGTACTTGTTGGCCGCGTCAAACAAGCCCAGGATGCCGGCGTGGACCAGGTCGTCCAGATCCACGTGCACCGGCAGATTCTCGTGCACGCGCACGGCGATGGCTTTGACCAGCGGCAGGTGTTCGAGGACCACCCGGTCGCGCCGGGCGTGCTTGCCGTTGGAATGCAGCCCCAAGGAGGTGGCGGCCGTCTTCAGCGCCACGACTTCCGGCTGTGCGGCCTCGTGCCGGGTTGGAGCGGCATGAGAGGCGTCGAGCGATGTACTGATTCCCATGGGTTTGGCCATGCGTACCGTGCCTTTTCGGGGCAGGGCGTCCTGCAATCCGTTGCGCGTGGGCATCCGCGCGGTCTTGGTGGCGACCGCCGATCCGCCAGCGCCGATCATGACAGTACCCACTGCTCCTAAAGTCGTTCCTACGCGCGCCGCGGCCGGCATCCGGACCACATTGCACCGCACGGCTGACTTAACTCTCATCGGCGTCATTTCCACTCCTCTCGAAAAAGCCGCACGGGTCGATCATGCCTCCAGGCGCGATCGCGTGCTGACCAGTACAATTGCACGCTCCCAGCCAATCTTCTGGCATCAAGGTTTGAACCCATTCCGCCGATGGAAGAAGGCTACGTTGAAAACGCACTTGCGTTTTAGAATCAGTATGAAGACCCGGCGCTACCGGCTTCGGCCCAGCCAGAACCTGAGCGGCCCCTAAGGTGTCCGCCGGTGTCTGGTTGCCGATTTGGAACCGTTTTCCGAGCATTTTGTTTCAAACTGAAACTGGCGCACTCGAATCGGCACTTCGAGCCTCCCGCTGATCCGCATCCAGCGGGAGTGAATTCCGATCCAAGCAGTAATTAGCAGATTAAGGTTGAGCGGCTCGCAGGTATCTCGATGCTTCACCTTAAGGGGTGGCTAATAATGCTCCGACGCGGAGTACACCGGCGGCTTAGTCTGAGCGCCGTTTGAGTACCACCAGCCACGTTTTGAAAGCGAATAGCCCTAGAAAAATCCACACTCCCAGCCGCATGGGGCCGTCCAGCGTGAATCCGGCCAGGATCGCGAGGATGGCATATACAGACATGGCGGCTATAAACTTCTGATCCATAGAGGATTATGCGTGGTGGGGGTAAAGTTGGGTGGTTATCGGGTGGGAATATTGTACGCGAAGCTGAGCTGCAGCCGGATTTGGTCCCCTTTGTAGTCGGCGGGCAGCGGGGGGAAGGGATTGGAGGCGCTCACGCCGGCCACGGCCGCGCGGTCAAAGGCTTCCGTGCCGGAAGCGGTGGCGATCACCAGTTTCGGAACCCGCCCTTGGCGATCGATACTGAATTGTAACTGCACCAGACCCCGGCGGCCCATGCGTCCGCTTTCGGGAATCACCGCCATCCAGTTGCGCCGCACCGCGGCCACCACCTGGATCAGGTAGGGCTTAAAATCCACGCCCTGGGGATCGCTCAGCAGCTCATAGTCGCGCAGATGGGCGGGTCCCGCACCAGAGTCGTCGATGACCACGCCACCTCCGCCGGAGCGGACCGAAGCAGCCCGCGAGGCTTCCTCGACCGAGGTCTTCGGAACGGGGATCACGGGGTTCTTAGGTGACGGAGCCGGCGGCGGGAGCGGCGGGTTCACGTTCTCCAGCGCCAGCTTGGGCTTTTCCGGAGGGGGCGGCAGCGTGGGGGTGATTCCTGGAAGTGTGAACTGTTGCGCCACTTCGATTTTGGGAGGCTCGATGGCGGGCGGCGGAGCAGGAGGCGCGGGGTTTCCAGGCCCCGCGGGCGCCGGCGGCGTGAACCTCCGCACCCGGATGGGCGCGGGTGGAAGAGCGCTGCGCACGTCCAGAGAATGCGAAATCGGACCCCGGTTGGGATCTTTCTGAGTCAGTTCACGGGGCAAGTATAAGGGTGTGGATTTGCGGACATCCACCACCGGCGTCACAGGCACCCCTGATTCGCTGGCCGGCAAGAGTAAAAGGACCAGCACCAGGACCAGATGAAATGCGGCGGTGCCGAGCACGTCCGCCAACAGCCGGGGTCGCGGGATAGGCTCGCGCCAGGCCCGCAGAAGATCCAGGTCCCTTTGATCCGAGTGCTGAGGTGCCAAAGCCTGGTTACCCAATTCTGGTTACCCGCCCAATTCTGGTTACCCGATGGATACGACGCTTGGGAACAGGCCGAAGTTGCCCGGTCCCCGCCTTTCATGCCGTTCCCAAGGTGGCCGCGACCAGTTGGGAATGCTCCTCAATTTTATCAAGAATGGTTTGGGCCGCCTCCAGCGCCCGATATCCCTGGGCTCCAGTAACCCGCGGAGGACACCTGGAAACGATACTTTGGAAGAAGTCCTCCAACTCCAGGCGGAGGGGCTCGTCTTTGGTGACGGCGAGCGGGCCGAAGTCCAGGCCTCCCGGAACGGCTCCGCCCCCTCCCGGACCGGCTTCCGTCGTCGATGGCTTGACCCGGAAGCGCATGCCGTCCTGGCGGCTGTAGTCGAGCGAAATATATTCATGCGGCTGGAACAGGCGCAGTTTGCGGACCCGCTCGGTGGAGACCCGGCTGGCGGTGAGATTGGCGATCACTCCTCCGGGGAACTGGAGCCGCACATTGGCGATATCGACCTTAGAGGAAAGAATCGAAATCCCCGCCGCGCGCACCTCTTCCGGAGCCTTACCCACGATGCTGAGCACGATGTCGAGATCGTGAATCATCAGGTCCAGCACCACGTCCACATCCAGGCTGCGAGGACTGAATTCGCTGAGCCGGTGGACCTCGAAGAACAGCGGTTTGGTCAGCAGCGGCTCGAGCGCGATCACCGCGGGATTAAAACGCTCCAGATGGCCCACCTGGAGAATCCTCCCGTGGCGGTCCGCCGCGGCGAGCAGCGATCGGGCCGAGGCCAAGTCGGAAGCCATGGGTTTCTCGACCAGCACGTCAAGCCCCGCTTGCATCAGCCGGCAACCAATGTCGGCGTGGGTTACGGTGGGGGTGACGACGACGGCGGCGCCAGATTGCGCGGCCAGTTCATCGAGTGACGAAAAAACCGGGCAGCCGTAGAGCGCGGCGGCTTGCTGGGCGCGTTGCGAGTCTGAATCCAGGACGCCCGAAAGAGTCGCGTGTTCCGATTGATGGATCACGCGCAGATGGTTTTTCCCAAAGGCCCCGGCTCCGATCACGGCGATACGAGGCTGGGAAGGGGGAGACACCAATTAAGAAGGCTAACACGCAGCCGCCGTCCTTGAGGCTTCGGGTACTGCCTGCCTTTCAGGCACTACCAGGCTTCGACGAGACCGACTTGAGGCTTAATCTTACAGTTATACGAGCGCCTCGCGGATGGCCGGCCCAGTTATCCTCAAAGGGATGAGACGCAGAGCTGCCCGAGGTTGGCTGGCAGGGGGCTCCCTTGCGATCCTCTTCGCCCCTGTTCTGCGCGCCGATGAGCGCACGCAAAAACTGGCGCTGCGCCTGGACGAAGAAGCCGGTGCGTTTGCCCGCCTCGCGCCTCAATTGGTCGGCGAAGAAACGCTGCATCAGCGGGCGTTGAAAGCTCCGCCGCGGTTCCGGCCTCGGGTCGGCGACGCCGCCAGGGAAGCGCCGAAACCCTCCTGGCAGGAACGCACCCTCATTTCCGAGTACACCCTGGCGCTGTTTTCGGGCGACGACGCTTCCGCCGGAGCCGGCACGTTTCATGAGTTGCGGCAAGTGACTTCGGTCGACGGCAAAAAGATTGCGGACTTGACGAAGGCTCAAGATACGCTGGCCAAAGCCGTCACCTCCACCGGCGATCAGCGCCGCCTGCAATTGCTGAAGGATTTTGAGCGGCACGGGCTGCTGGGCGCGGTCACCGGCGTCGGCCCGATGTTGTTGATGTTTTCGGGGCCGGATCTTTCGCGCTTTGAACTGCTCTACCTGCGTGAAGAGTACCAGGGCGCGGCGCGGTTGCTGGTGTTCTCCTATCGGCAGCTCGACGGCGAGGGGTTGAGCGTTTTCGGTGCGCGCAAGGGCGATCGGCCCCCGGCTCAGGCCGTCGATCAACCCAAGCACATGCAGATCTCTGGCGAAATCTGGGTGCGCGAGGTGAATTACGCGCCGGTTCGAATTACCATGGCGGCCAGCCAAGGCGAAGGCGCGACGCTGGTTCGCGAGGAGGCTCGCGTGGACTACGTCATGAGCCAATGGGGGACGCTGGTGCCACAGTTGGCCGAGCATCGGGAGTTGCGAGCAGGGCATGTGGTGGCCGAGAACCGCTTCGAGTACGCGCCGTTCCACAAGCTGGGAGCCAATCCAACCGCCAGCGGAGAACGTGGAGCGGGCTTCAGCCTGCAACGGAGGCTTCAGCCTCCGCGCCGATCCAGCGACACTTCGACTCTGGGACTAAAGTCCCAGTTGCTGGCTAAAGCTCGCTCCACGTTATGACGCGAGTCGTCTACCTGCACGGATTCGCTTCCAGTCCCGGCTCCGGGAAGGCGCAGTTTTTCGCCCGGCGCTTCGCCGAACACGGCGTGGCGGTCGATATTCCGCAGCTCGACGAGGGCAACTTCCGGGAGTTGACGATCACGGGCCAGTTGAGCGTGATCGGCCGCGCCGTGGGCGAACGGCCCGCCGTCCTGATGGGATCAAGTTTGGGCGGGTACCTGGCGGCGCTGTATGCGTCCACGCACGCTTCGATCGAGCGGCTGGTACTGATGGCGCCTGCGTTTCGTTTTCCGGCGCGCTGGCGCGAGCGCTATGCGGGCGATCTGGAACGCTGGGAGCGCGAAGGCTCTCTGCCGTTCTTCCATTATGCGTTCCAGGACGAGCGGCTCCTGGGCTACCGGTTCGTCGAAGACGCGGCGCAGTATCCCGATGAACCAAACTTTCCGCAACCGGCCCTGATTCTGCACGGCACGCGCGACACGGTAGTCCCGGCGGCGATGTCTCAGGAATACGCCGAGAGCCATCCCAACGTGCAGTTACGGTTGTATGATTCGGCTCACGAGCTGACCGATGTACTCGAGCCTATGTGGAACGAGGTGGCACGCTTCGTGGGGATCAGCGGTGTTCCAAAACCCATAGCGAAGTAGTCTATCGTTTTGCCGAGCTGTGATAAACTCTAGACAGGCATAGGTGCTGGAAAGGTTTCCAGAAATGGAAACTAACGAGTAGGTTCATGCGTCTACTCAATGAACGTAATCTCACGATGGAGTAACGGAAGTGTCAGAGCTGCGACAGGTCCCAGAAGAAGGAAAAGACCCGGTTAAAGCCGACCATGTTCAAGCCGACAGTCCGACTCTGGCGGGTGCCTCCAATCCGCCCGTGGACGCCGACGCCGATATCCATCTAAGCCGCCTCCTGGTCCAGAACGTCGAGATCCCCTGGTACCGGTCGATCGGCCCGGCCATCAAAGAACTCATCCATCCCCCTAAGCTTCCGCCGCTGGAGATCACCTCCAAGCCGGTGGATGTCAAGGACCAGTGGGGGATGTACAAAGGGAATGAGTCCAAGGCGGGAGTCCTCTCGCTGGCGGGTCACATTGCCGTGATCGCGCTGCTGCTCTGGTTGAGTTCGCTCAAGCCGGTGCAGAAAGCGATCCAGGAAGTCATCCCCCTGTTTGCTCCGGATCTGAAGCCGTACATCTCGTCGGTGAAAAAAGATAAGTCCGGCGGCGGTGGCGGCGGCGGCACACGTTCGCCGCTCGACGCCAGCAAGGGTAAGCTGCCCAAGCCCGCGCCCAAGCAGTTCACGCCTCCGCGCGTGGATCCCATCGACAACCCCAAACTGCCGATGACGCCGACGATCGTCGCTCCCAACGACATCCCCAACATCACGGCCAATAACCTCGGCGATCCGCTCAGCCGCCTGGGTATTCCTTCGAACGGCGGCGGCTTCGGCGGCGGGATCGGTTCGGGGAACGGCGGTGGTGTGGGATCGGGCCGGGGTCCGGGCGTTGGTCCGGGATCTGGCGGCGGGTTCGGCGGTGGAGCGTACCGCATCGGCGGCGGCGTCAGCGCTCCGACGGTGCTGGTCAAGGTCGAACCCGAGTACTCCGAAGAAGCCCGCAAGGCCAAGTGGCAGGGCACCGTGGTTTTGTCCCTGGTGGTGGATGAGAACGGCTCCGCACAGGGCATCAAGGTGACCAAGTCGCTGGGTCTGGGACTGGATCAGAAAGCCATTGAAGCGGTGCTGAAGTGGCGCTTCAAGCCGGGCATGAAGGACGGGAAACCGGTCCCGGTGATGGCCTCGATCGAAGTCAACTTCCGGCTGCTTTAGTACCCCTGGCGCGCCTTCCGTAGAACGCTTGCACCCCCTGCAACGCATGGTGAGTCAGACTACAGTTCCCGGCTCCTAAGGCTAAAACCCGATAGGTCTTGCATAGGTGGTTGGTTACCATCGGGACGGGAGTATTGTATGCGAGCCGTATGGAAGAACTTGCTGTTGGCGGTCGTGTTCGGCGCGGTCGCTGGCGCGCAGACGTTGACCGAAGCTGCGGCGGCCGCTGCCGGAGGAACCGTCGGAGGCGCGGCTGGGAAGAAGGTCAGCGAAGGCATTACCAACATCTTCGAGAAGGTCGATAAACAGGCCGCCGCAGCCGCCGTCGGCGACCCCAAGGCCGGAAAAGCGAAGAGCGCGACTACTAAAGCACCCTTGATCGAGGCTGGCCCCGGGAGACCCGACAACCCACCCGCCACCAAGACCCAGGCCGACAAAAATGGATTTGTGCCTCCGGCGGCGCCTAATGCGGCGGCCACCAAGCCGAAGGCCACTGCGAAAGCCGTTGCGGCCTCGGCCCCGCCCAAGGTAGGCGATCCCGTAGTGGTTCCTCCGTCGGCCTGGGACGATGTCCCGCCTCCGCCCCCGCTACCGCGCCACACGGCGGTTGTGACTAAGCCAGCGCCCAAGCCGGTGGCAGCGCCACCCGCGCCGGTGGTGTTCGTGGCTCCTCCGCCTCCGCCCCCGCCGCCCCCCGTTACTTTGGAAGACCTGCAAAGGGTCCAGACCGGGATGACGCGGGCCGAGGTGCTCAAGATCGGCGAGCCTGCGGCGCGAATCACAATGTTCGAAGACGGGGGATTGCTCGAGATCTTCACCTATTACTCGCACGACCCGGTGAACGGGGACAGGTCACTGGGGACCGTCCGCCTGAACGACGGGGCCGTATCGGACTTCCACTGGCTGCAGTAGTCAACAACCGAAGCCGCCGAAAAACCCAGCTACAGAACCCGAGCCTCGCTTGACTCCGGCCTTGAACGCAAGTAGACTCGATTTCCAGGCGTATAGGAGCGCTTCATGACCATGAACCTGCCCCAGAGAAACTTCCTTTGTGTGGGACTTCTGCTTGCTCTTCCGCTGGCCGCCGGTACGGTTCGCATTATCCAAACCAACAGCGCTGGAGACGACGTTTCCATCATCGATCCGGCTACTAACAAGATTGTCGGCACCATCACGGGCATCGAGGTGAACCACGGCGCGGCAGCCGCTCCGGACGGAAGCCGTTACTACATCAGTAACGAAGGGAAAAGCACGCTCGACGTCGCCGACGCCAAAACGTATAAAGTGATCCGCAGCATCCCGCTCAGCGGCCACCCCAACAACATCGGAATCAGCAAGGACGGCAAGCGCGTCTACGTTTCGATCGCCATGGCTCCCGGAGCTGTGGATGTCGTCGACACCGCTGCCATGGAGAAGGTCAAGAGCATCCCGGTGAAGGGCTCGGTCCACAACACCTACGTCACCCCCGACGGGAAATACGTGGTCGCCGGCTCGATTCAATCCAAGACCATCACCGTGATCGATCAGAAGACCGAGACCCCGGTGTGGTCGGTGACCCTGGATCAGGGCATCCGCCCCATGACCTTCGCGGTGAATCCCGACGGATCCACCAAGTGGATCTTTGCCCAGCTCTCCGGCTTCAACGGATTTGCGGTGGTGGATTTCGCGACACAGAAAGAGATCAACCGGATCAAGCTTCCGGAGCTTCCGGCGGGGAAGAAGCCTTATCTGGTCGGCGGGAGCGAATCGCACGGCATGGCAGTCACCTCGGACGGCAAGACCATCGTGGTCAACAGCAGACTGAATAGCTCGGTCTACATGTACTCTCTGCCGGAGTTGAAGCTCATCGGCAGCGTCGAAGTCGGGAAGTCGCCGGACTGGGTGACGCTCACGCCGGACGGGAAGATGGCTTACGTGGCTTGCGCTGCATCTAACTTTGTGTCGGTCGTCGATGTTAAGGGGCTGAAGGAAGTCGCGCGGATTCCGGTGGGAGAAGTTCCCAAGAGGAACATCACCGCGGTTCTGCCGTAATCCGGACACCGAACAGCGATCGTAACGGTCGCGGCTCAGAATGTGCCATCGGGCGACCGCGCCCGGTGGCCCGCTTACTCGCCGGCCTTGGCTGCGGCGTCCCAGTGCTCGACCACGCGGCCGTTCTGAATCCGGTACAGATCGAACCCCGTCGTGGTGTACTTCTTGGTCTTGTCCTTGGGGTCGGTTCGTTCACTCGGAGTGAACACTGCGACCATGTCGCCCTCGGCGATCATCGCCACAATGGGGCGCTTCAACTTGGGCGCAATGGGCTGCGCTTTGCTGTTGGCGAAATATTTCTTGAGGGCGTCCAGACCATCGGCCGCGTTGGGGTTGTGCTGTATGAAGTTTGGCGCAAGATACTTGTCGGCCAGTTCCATGTGCCGGGCTTCCAGGATCTCCCGGAACAAATTGTAGATCAGTCGCTTGTTGGCTTCGAGCTTCGGGTCCGCGTCTTTGACCAGCGCCTCGGGATCGGGCACGGCGGTGACCGGGGTCTGAGCAAACACGGGGACGCACAGGAATGCAGCGCCGAAAGCAAGGTTCCAGTTGAGTCTCATGGGTTACATGATCCGGCGCGAGCAAGGTGGTGTCAAGCACGCCGGCGGATCGCAGACTCGCTCAGAATCCCGTCGAGCACGCCAACAAAGAGCTCCACGTCTTCCCGCGCGATCACCAACGGCGGGCGGATTTTGATCACGTTGCGATGCGGCCCTTCGGCGCCGGTCAGAATGCGGCATTCGCGCAGACGCTCGACCACATAAGCGGTTTCGCGCGGCGCGGGTTCGCGGGTCTCCCGGTCACGAACCAGCTCAATGCCCAGGTACAGTCCCAGGCCACGCACGTCACCGATGATCTCGTGACGGTGCGCGAGATCCTGAAGCGCTGTCATCAGCGCCTCGCCGACGCGGCGGGCGTTTTCCGAAAGCCGCTCCTGCTCGAGCACGTCGAGCACGGCCATTCCAGCGGCACACGCCACGGGATTGCCCCCGCAAGTTGAAAAGAACTCCATGCCGTTGTCGAAGGAAGCCGCGATTTCTGGCGTCGTCACCACCCCGGCGACCGGGAACCCGTTGCCCATGGGCTTGCCGAGCACGACGATATCGGGGACGACGCCCTGAGTTTCAAAGCCCCAGAAATATTCGCCCAGACGGCCGAAGCCGGTCTGCACTTCGTCGGCGACACACAGTCCTCCGGCGGCGCGCACCGCGCTGTACGCGGCAGCCAGGTATCCAGGTGGGGACACGATCTGCCCGGCCACGCTGGGCAGGCTTTCGGCGAAAAACGCAGCCAAACCGCGGCCGCTGGCGTGAATCGCCGCGGCCATCCCGGCCACGTGGCTCGCGTACTTGACGCCCGCCTCGGGATCGTCGCGGCGGTACGGCCCGCGGAAATCGTCGGGTATCGGGGCGACCTGAATCCAAGACTTTCGCCCCTGGCCGCCGGGTCCGGAAAACTTGTACGGGCTCATGTTGATCGCCGTGGTGGTGAGCCCGTGATAGGCGTGTTCCAGCACGATCGCGTCGCGGCCCCGCGTGTGCGTGCGGGCCAGGCGAAGCGCGAGCTCCGTCGCTTCGCTGCCGGAGTTGACGAAGTAGCATACCGAGAGTGAAGCCGGCAGTTTGGCGGTCAGGCGTTCCGCGTATCGCAGGATGGCGTCGTGCAGGTACCGCGTGTTGGCGTTGAGCAACGCTAGTTGGCACGCGGCGGCCTCCACCACGTGGGGATGGCTGTGCCCCACCAGCGCGACGTTGTTGTAGACGTCGAGATACGCCTGGCCGAGATGGTCGTAGAGAAACTGACGCCATCCGCGGACGATCTTGAGCGGCTCGCGGTAGCTCAGGCGAAGATTGCTCCCCAGCCGTGCGCGCCGTTCGGAAAGTGTTTGCTCCAGGTCCGGCTCCGGCGGTGGAAACCGTTCCGGCGGCACACGCGCGATCAGGTTGGGGTCGGGCGAGAGGCTCAAGAACACCTCGCGCAGGCGAGGATACGCGACGCCGGGAAAATCGCAGCCCATCTCCAGAAGATCGGTGATGATCTGTAAGTGAAGATGCGGAGTCCAGCCGCCATTCTCCTCGGGCGCGCCGAGCGAGGCAAAGCGTTCGCCGCGAGCGACGGCTGCGCCCACCTCCAGGCCGGCGAGCGATTCGCGGCTCAGATGACCGTACAACGTGAAAAACGGCACGCCGGTCTCGTTATTCAACGGCGTCTGATGCCGCAGGATGATCACGGGTCCGTAGTCGGACGCGGCACGATTGTCGGCGAAGGCGGCAACAGTTCCGTCGAACGGCGCGCACACTCCCGTCCCCGCTTCGGCGAACAGATCCAAGCCGAGATGAATCGTACGGCGATGATGAGTCGGATGGGGTCCGTCGGCGTAGGCGGCGGATTTGTAGAGCGGGCGGGCCTCCGCGTAGCGCCCGATACCGCACGATGCGTTCGCCGCGCGCATGGCTGCGAACACAGTCGCCGTAAGGGCCGCGGTCTCACTCGCACGGGGATCGGCGCCCAGCAGCAAGCTGCCCACGCCGAGGTCGAACACCGCGGCTTGGGCGAGGTCGATTCCTTCAAGAACCGCGGCAGGTTCCACACGTTCAAGATGTTCCCTCACGACGCGCGCGTGGGGAACCGCGTCCAGTCCACATGCGGCGCGCAGGGTGTAGTGCGCCAGGCGCGGGGGAAGCGCCGTCAGGCGCTCCAGCGCGGTCCACGCCCGGGTCTCCGTGACACCAACATAGGGGTCGCCCGGCCGCTGCTGTTTCATCCACGCGGAATTGACGACGCTGACGGACAGCCGCGTCAGGATCAGCGGGAACAGCAGCTCGATCTCCTGGCCGGTGAGCGGCAGCGCTTTATAATATCCACCGGCGACCGCCGCGATCGCGGTCAGTGGATCAGTTTCACCCAGGGCGGCGTAAGCGCACGCAACTGCCGGTTCGGCCACCAGGACCGATTCGTGCAGATCTCCGAAATCGAGCAACCCCGCGATGTGCGGAGTCAGGTGCGGATCGGCATCGCCGCACGCGACCAGAACATTGTGCCCGTGGCCATCGCCGTGAATCACCTGACGCCGGAGCCCTGACAGCGCGGGCACTACGCCGGCTTCGTACTGGTCGAGCACTTGTTCGACCATCGCCCGATGCTCCGGGCGGTCGATCAAACCGATGTGCTGCCGAACCCACGACGCGCGCGTCAGGTCCCACTTCAGCTCGCGATGCGCGTGCGGGTGGTGAAACTCCCGGAGCGCTAAATCGACTTGAGCGAATACCGAGCCGAGTTCCCGGAGCAGATCCGCACTGCGAGGCGTCCAGTCCGCGAGTAGTTGTCCAGGCAGCCAGGAGAGCATCCATACAAAGCGGCCGCGAGTTTCCACGAAGGGAGCGCCGCTCGCGGTGGGAACGACTTCCGGAGCGGCGATCGAGTGCGCCCGCAGTAGCTCGATCGCGCGAACCTGCATGTCGACCAGTCCGGCATCGCAAGACGGGCGCATGATTTTGAGCACGTAGCGCGCGTCGTTGTTAGTGCGGATCAAGAAGTTGTCGTCGAACTCGCCCGGCAGCGCGGACGCCTCGCCGCGGAGTCCGTATACACGCAGCAGTACGGCTTCGGCTTCGACACGGGAAAGTGCTCCCGATAGTTCCCCCGACACTTCTCCCGACGCCTCTCCCGACGCCTCTCCCGACGCCTCTCCCGACACTTCTCCCGACACTTCTCCCGACAATGCCGCCGACATTGCCTCCGACATTGCTCCCGACATTACTCCCGACATTGTCCCTCTATTGTAGGAGGGCGGCCCGGCGGCAGGATCAAGCGTAGTCTAGCGGTGGGTCAGTTTATCGACGATCTTTTGCGCGCGGGCCATGCGCTCGCCCCCTTGACCGAGGGATTCGCGCAGCTCCGAGGCCTGGGCTTCGAGAGCTGCAATCTCGAAGCGTAGTTCGCTGGAGTCCGGCGATGGCGCCGCGGATTGGCGTGGCGCGACAGGTTGGCGTGGCTCATCGAGGGTCAGAACCGCAGAGTCGAGCTGTGCCGGGCCGTCGCCACTGTCCGCTGTCAGCCGTACTTCGAGGCGGCCGCCATGAGGCGCATAACTCAGACTGGATTGACCCGGCCGGAGGTCCAGCTTGGCGCCGGCGGCACCGTCCCGGATCTCCAACCCTCCCCCGCGCGCCGCGGCGGCTGGATTCCAGGAAATCGCCACCGTGTCGCCGGCTGGCTTCAGCCGGAGTTCAATTGGCGGAGGCGATGGCGGCCGGAAGTAGAACAGCCCGGCGAGCGGAATAGCCAGGCACAGAGTGGCCGCGCGGGGCCACGTCAGCGCTTTGGATTCGCTGCGCGGGGCGGCGGTCGCGGGCTGCGCGGCCCCCGGTTTCGGCGCAGAACGGCTTGGCGCGGAGGGTCCAGGGTGGGCAATGTTCGCGGGTGCGCCGGTTGCCTGTCGCGCCGGCGCTGCCTGGGGCGTAACAGGTGCACCGTCGGCCGCTGTTAATGAGAATTCCTCATGGCTCCGTATGCTCTGAATCGACCCGTCGGCTTGGCGCACGAAGAAGCCCGCGCGGTCTCCGGCGATCACCAGCGCCACCGCGGCTCGCTGGCCTTCGAAGCGTTCCAGATCCGGCTCGGCGAGGAAGACTTCACCACGGGCGCGGCGTACAAAGGTCCCGATTTTCTCCAATCCCACCAACTGTTCATCCCTTTTCCTCGCTCGCGCGGGCGCGGCGTCGCCCTCAGTCCGGGCGGCCAGAACCCGGATCTCGCCGCCCAGGAGGAGCCCGTACAGAGAACCTCGAGTTTCGCCGCGCGAGTCCCGTGCGATTTCCCCCACCAATTGGTGTGGAAATTCGATCCGCACCGGGCTGTTCGGCGGGTTCCAGCGTTGGTAGTGCAGCGACTGCATGGCGAACGGTAAACGGCTCCGTATTACTGGTGGGAATCCTTCGGTCGTATTCTCACAGCAACCGTTTGAGGACGGAATCCGCAACGTGCACGGTTCTGTTACAATGATTTAGAGAGGGCATCGCCCTCTTCAAAGGATCACGATTACATGGCCACAAAACCAGCCTTCGCCCAGGGGGCGCAGGTGGAACATACGCGTTTCGGGCTCGGCAGCGTGCTTTCGTGCAGCGAAGAATATATTGTAATTAAGTGGGACGATCACGGCGAAAAGAAGTTTGTCTTGTCGATCGTGCTCCCTAATCTTAAGAAAAGCGACCGCCAGCCGCCGGTGGAAAAGCGCAGAAGTACGCGCAAGAAAACCGCGCCCGCCGCGGTCTGAAGCCTTCGTAATTCCCGGCCTAGTGGACGATCAGTCCGTTCACCGTGCGCAATAGTTGGGCCGCTTCTGGCGAGTGCGGATGGGCTTGCTGCAGCGCGAGCAACTCCCGTTGCGCTTGAGACACTAAACCCAGCTCGAGCGAGGCCACGCCCATCAACAAGTGGGATTCCCCGTGCGCCGTACGCACGGCGTTCAGCAACCCCGATTCGGTCTCATCCAACACCCGGAAGCGATTCCTGCGTACCTGCCCCGTCGACGAGACCTCCCAAGTGTATATGTTGCCCCGGGTGAGCTCAACCGGCAGCAACCATTCGGATGCCCCGAAGATCTCGGCCCGCGCGACCACCTGATGGGTCGGGCTGATTACAGCGACGTTGTACGATGTGGCGGAGGAGGACCAGCGCAGCGTAGGTTGCAAGTCGTCAATCGCTTCCTGAACCGGATAGTCCAGGTCGCCGCCGCTCCCTCGCTCCAGCGATTGGAGCCATGCGGGCGGCTGGAAATTACCGGCCACCAGGGCTTGCGCGCCGGCTTGCAGGGGCTCCGGTAAAGCGTGAAGTTCGGTCAGGTCCAGGTGCTCGACGATCTCCGGCGGGCGCACTGGGACGGCTGCCTTGGCTCCGCGGTGGGCCAGGTACACGCCGAGGATCAACAGCCCAGCGGCGGCGGAAGCCAGGATCGCTATGTTTTTTCGCGAGAGGTCTTTGAGGTCTTTTAGGGTGAGGAACGGGCCGAACGATTTGGGCGGTCCGGCAACGGGCCCGGGCGCATGAGCGGGAGGAAGGGGCGCGAGCGTCTGGATTGCCGAGGGGCTGAAACGTGCCAGGAGCTCGTCTTCCGGTTCCGCAACCGGCGGCGGCGCGGCGGCTACGGGGAGGCTCGGTGTATCCGGCTCCGCCGGTACCTCGCTGGGGGGGACGTAATGGATGTTCGTCTGGCCGGATTCCATGAATTCCAGGTCACCCGGGCTGACTTCCGGGACTCTAGGGTTCAGATCGGCAGATCCGGTGCCCGACTATACCCGGTCCCCGGCCAGGAACTCCTGAATATGGGGGTGCGGAGACTGGTCTAAGGTCGCGACCGGTCCGAAGTAGATCGCCCGTCCTTCAAAAAGGACCACCACCTTGTCGGCAACGCGGCGCATCAGATCCAGGTCGTGGGTGACCACCACGGCGGTCAAGCCCAGTTGGGTCTTCAGACGAAGCATCAGATCGATCAAATGGTCGCTCATGATGGGATCGACCATGGTGGTAGGTTCGTCGTAGAGGATGCATTCGGGCTGGGCGGCCAGCGCGCGGGCCATGGCCACAGCCCGTTTATGACCCGTGGAAAGATCGGTGGGGTAGGCGTCGTGGTAACCTCCTAAGTCCACCATCTGCAGCAAACCGTTGACCACGTCCTCTTTGTTCTGTTCGTTGTAGTCGTCGCGCAATTCCAGGGAAAACAGAATATTCTCGCCCACGGTGAGCGAATCGAACAGGGCGCCGGACTGGAACACCATGGTGACCCGCTTGCGGATGCGGCGGAGGTCCGGCTCCTGCATGTTCGTAATGTCCTGATAGGCCACATAGACGCGGCCGGCGTCAGGCTTCAGAAAGCCCATGATGTGCCCCAGGCTCACGGACTTACCGACGCCGCTGCGGCCGATGATGGCCAGCGTCTCCCCGGCGTCCACGTGGAAGCTCACATCGACTAAAACGGGCTTGTCGAACGTCTTATAGACATCGGCGAACTCGATGTAGTGGGAGCTGCTGTCTGGAAACGTCAACCTTACCGAGCCTCCGTTTCGAGGCGCCAGTCCTCGGGAGTATTCTCGGGAGCACTCTCGGGAGCATTATCGGGAGCATGGACGTTGCGGAACAAGGCGGCCTCACGCGCGGGCCAGATCCGGGAGACGAACTCTTGCATTTTGAATTCTTTGCTAAGAATGACCGATTCAGCCGTGACCAGGCCACCCAGGAGCCCGCAACCTTCCATTTGGCCGGTGACGGCCGCCGCGATCACGGTAACCTTTCCGGCTTGCCGTACGCGGCCCGCGAGCTGTTCGATCAACGTGGAGTCGGCCAGCCCGGAACTGCTAAGAGCACGGGTTTCGCGCAGCACCTTGTCGCAGCCCATGCGGGAACTGCGGCCTGCCGCACGCACGAATCCGGCCCGGCTGGTTGCGGCGGATTTAGGCGGGGACACGCCGTGCGGGCGGGCGCTCATGAGATGATGTTACCAAGTGGTTCTAGGCGAGCCCAGAAGTTGGCTCTCGTATTCGGGAACAAAACAGTGTATATTTGTTTTTTGATGGCAATTGCCATGATGGCCGCCTCCCCCACTCGGGCTGCTGATGTGCTGGCCGCCAATGCGTCCGCTGCGGAAACGCCGGCCGCCGGCGCCGGAACATCCACCACATTCGTGGTGCGTGCCGATCCGCGCACGGGCAAGCTGGTGCGCCGTCCCGCGCAGCCGGCGGCAAAACCAACCACGCCGGCCGCTCCCAAGCTTTCCCCGGCCATCAAGCCGGAGATTTCTGCTTCGAAGAGTGCGGCGCCGGAGATTTCGGCCCCGATTGCGGCTATGGTCGAACAGTCCGCGCGAACTCACTCGGTCGATCCGCTGTTGGTGCATGCGGTGATCGCGGTCGAGAGCAATTACGATGCACACGCCGTGTCCCCCCAGGGCGCGGAGGGCTTGATGCAACTGATGCCGCCCACTGCGCGGATGCTGGGCGTCGCCAACAGCTTCGATCCGCAGCAGAACATCGAGGCGGGCGTGCGGTATCTGAAATACCTGCAGGATCTGTACAAAGATGATACGCTGGCGCTGGCCGCGTACAACGCGGGTCCCAAGGCGGTGGAAAAGTTCAAGAGCGTGCCTCCGTACCGGGAGACGCAGAATTACGTGGATCAGGTAGGCAGACGTTACGAAGCGGCGCGCGGGGATCGCGCGGCGGCCCAGGCGAAAACGACGCCGAACCAGTCCGCCGCCGGTAAGGCAACAGAGGCGCCCACCGCGGCGCCCGGGGCCGCGCCGGAGCCGGCCGCCGCGGGAGAGGACCAGCATCCGAAGCTCGAACGGCTTGTCGATGAGAATGGCAGATTGTCTCTCAAGACGTCTCCGTAAGCTGCAACGCGGCCGCGCCGGATGGCTTCTGGCGGCGGTCGCCGCTACGGGTGTCTTCGCGGCCGGGCAGACGCACACGTCTACAAAAGCTGGCTCGGCCAAAGCTGCCACCAAGAAATCCGCGCCGGCCGACTCCGATGCAGCCACCCAGGTGACCGCGGTTCGTTTCTGGTCCCAGGGCGACATCACGCGGGTGGCGGTGGAAGTCAGTTCTGAATTCCAGTTCAAGTCCGATCGCCTTCCCAACCCCGACCGCCTGTTCTACGACATTCAGGGCGCCAAGCCCCGCTTAAGCGAAAAGCTTACCCACACCACCATACCCGTGGGCGATCCGTTGCTGAAACAAATCCGCGTTGCGGAAACCCAGCCCGGCGTGACGCGCGTGGTGCTGGATCTGGAATCGGGCGTCGCCGAGACGACCTCCCAGCTTTCCAATCCCGATCGTCTGATCATCGAGCTGCGGACCAAGGGCGCGAAGCCCAGCGACCCGCTGGCGCCCCCCTCGGTAAGTGTGAACAGAAACGCGACCCTGGTTCCGCCGCCGGAGACACACCCAGAGACACACGCGGAGACACACATAGACCCGCGGGTCGAGACGCACGCCGAGCCGGACGAGAAGCTTCGTCCCGCCGAATCGGCACCCGTGGTGGTCCCGATCCCGGTGGTGGCCGAGGCTGCCCGGCCAGCGACGCCGACCCATCGAACCTTCGTTGCACCCCCGCATCATGCTTCGATCCCCAGACCAGCCCCGCCTAAGACCCTGATCACTGTGCTGGCCCCGCCCTTGCCGCTGGCGGTAAAGCCACCGGTTGCTTTAGCTAGCATGCGACGGGAAAACCTGCCTCCGCCCCCGTCTCTACCTGGGGACCTGGACGCGAAAGAGTCGAATGGCAAGGCGGTGGCTTCGAAGATCACACGCCCCGCGCCAGCCGCGCCCGAAACCGCCGAGCCGCTCCCCGCCAAGCGATCCGCCGAGGGCGACCGGTCGCTAACGCGGGTGCTGGGGCTGAAACTCGGGCGCGTGGTGCTCGATCCTGGTCACGGTGGCTATGACGTGGGTACGCACGGACCCTCGGGTCTGTACGAAAAGGATCTGGTGCTGGACGTCGCACAAAGGCTGGGCGCGCTGGTCGAGGAGCGGATGGGCAGCGAAGTAATCTACACGCGCTCCGACGACACCTTTATTCCGCTAGAGGAGCGCACGGCCATCGCCAACCAGCACCGGGCGGATCTGTTTCTTTCCATTCACGCCAACTCCTCGCCCTACCGCAGCGCCGCCGGGGTCGAGACCTATATCCTGAACTTCACGACCTCGAAGACCGCTCTGGAAGTAGCCACCCGCGAAAACGCCAGCTCGGAACGCAGCGTGTTCGACCTCAAGGACACCCTGAACAAGATCGCGCTCAAGGACAAAATCGACGAGTCGCGCGAATTTGCCTCGCGGCTGCAAACCTCGCTGTGGGCCATCTCCGGGAAGCAGAACGCCGCCGCCCAGAATCGAGGCGTGAAGAAAGCTCCGTTCGTGGTGCTGATCGGCGCGCAGATGCCTAGCGTTCTCGCTGAGATCGGATTTCTGACTAACGCGGGCGATGAAGCGCTGCTGCGCAAGAACGAGCAGCGTCAAAAGATCGCCGAGGCGCTGTACAAAGGCATCGCCGCGTACGCCGACTCGCTGAGTCACTTCCAGGTCGCCAAGCGGGAATAGTCCGCTTTGGGGATAGACTCTCGCTAAGGCGCTAAGCCGCAAAGAAGCACAGAGAAATCCTGATTTCCTTTGCGTCTTCGCGGCTTTGCGAGAATCTATGGCTTCAGGTTCTGTGAGCTGATATTCTTGGCGCGCTCGCCGCACTACAGGTTATGCACGCGGCTCCCGAGCCCGAACCAGCTCCAGCTGGATCGGCGCTGTCCTTGGCGATTGAGGTGTTCCTGCGGACCGCTAAGCGTCCGGTGGTGCTCGATCCCGGCGAGGAAGCCATCGTGCTCAGCGCGGACAACTACCTCCTGACGGCGCGCGGTGCGGGGCTGACTCTCGAATGCTGGAGCGAAACGCGCAACCTGGCTCGGCGAGTGCGGGCGATTCGGGCGCAGCGGCGCGGCCGGCTGGAACTTGAGGTGGAGCGTTTCGGCGGCCGCACCGGCACTCTGTTGCTGCTGGACATAGAACATCCAGGGAACTCGGCTGCCGAGCGACGCGGCGCCCGCCTGCAGTACCGGGAGCGCTTCCGGCGGTCGCTGCTCCGCCAGTTTAGCGGCTGGAAGCTCGCGGAACTGAGCACCGAACAGGACCTGCATCACAGCCTTTCCCCCAGCTACCCGCGCGCGCTGCTGCGGCAGGGCGTCACGGCCTGGGCGGCCATCGGAGCGGGCGAGGAGGTTTCGGACCCGGATGGCGCACTCAGCTTCGGCCTGATCTGGCTGGATTACCTTCGCCGGCGTGAGCCGAAGCTGGCGGTCCAAGGCCTGGCGATCTTCCTGCCGGAAGGGGCGGAGCGCACCACCTGCCACCGAATACGCCACCTGGACCCCGGCGCGGGCCGGTATCGGGTGTTCGTTCACGATCCCACCGGTCACGAGCAATCCGTGGAGCCGGGCGACTACACCAACTTCGAAACCCGGCTCGAACCGTTCCGCGGTGCGCCAGCCGTGCAACCTCCGGAACTGGAGAACTGGGTCCGCCGGATCGCTGCCATTCCAGGCGTGGAGTTGCGCGAGCGTCCCGGTGGGGCGATCAGCCTCCTGGTGCGGGGCCTCGAATTCGCGCACACGTTGGGAGACGTGCTGCTGTTCGGCCTCGACGGTTTCCAACGCGCCGACCGGCATGTCGCCGGCGGCGAGCGGCAGCTCCAGGAAATCGAGGAGTTGGCCCGGGGATTGGCACGGATGCGGTCGGCCAAGGCTGAGAATCGCACCAATCCGCTGTACACGCGGCGGCCGGAGGCATGGCTGGAATCCATGGTGCGCGCCGATCCGCGAACGGTAGACGCGGGGTTGTACGAATCGCCGGTCTACGCCCAGGCTCCGGAGATGGCCGCGGGGGAAAGGGGGATCGTCGACCTGTTGGGCGTGGACCGGGACGGACGGCTGGCGGTGATCGAGATCAAGGCCAGCCAGGACATTCATCTTCCTTTGCAAGCCCTGGATTACTGGATGCGGGTGCGGTGGCACCTGGAACGGGGCGAATTCGCGGCCTCCGGGTTTTTCCCAGGCGTCCCGCTCAGCGGGGCGGCGCCCCGGCTATTCCTGCTGGCCCCGGCGCTGGAGTTTCACCCCGCCAACGAAGCTGTGCTGCGATTCCTGGCGCCGGGCATCCCGGTGGAGCGCATCGGAGTGGGGTTACAATGGAGACAGGAACTCCGCATCATGTTTCGGAGTCCGGTTCAGCATGTCCGCCACGAAGATCTGGGGCCAAATCCGACACGCGCTGGCCAATTTGAGTCCGGATGAGGTTCGGGCCCAGGTCGAACGTCCCGTGCTGGTCGGTCTGGTGGCGGCTTCGCAGGAATCGCTGGGCGCCATGGAGATGTTCTTTGCGCCCCCGGAACTGTCTCCCGCACGGCGCGCCGAAGCGGCCAGGCTTCTGGTCCGCGGTGGCTCTCCGGATTGCGACGTTCACATTTACGAGTCCAACTTATTGCTTCCCGCGCAGCCGATCCGCCAGCCCGCCGAGAGTTTTTCGTTGGATTTAGACTCGCCCGAGGATTGCGTGCGCCGGATCGTGCGCCGGCGCGAGGATCTGATGCTGCCTCTGGCGCGGCGTCTGCCGCCCTTCCGTAAGGCTGTCGCGCATCACGTCATTCGGGCGGTGGCCAAGGAAAACGCGCTGTTTTCTCTGATGACCGCGCTGCCGGACGTGGTCCCCGGCCTGGGGCTTGGATGGGCAGTGGGCGAATTCGGGTCGGACGCCGCGTTCCTGACCATGAATCAGATCCGCATGGGATTCCTGCTGGCCGCCGCCAGCGACCGGAAGATCGGGTATAAGGAGCAGCGCGGCGAGGTGGCCTCCATCGCCGCCGGCGCGCTCGGATGGCGGGCGCTGGCGCGCGAACTGGTGGGCAAAGTCCCTTTCGGCGGCGGTTTGATTCCCAAAGCGGCCATTGCCTGGACCGGCACCTTCGTGGTGGGACTATCGCTGGAGCGCTTGTACCGGCTGGGCTACGGCTTCACGCGCGCGGAGCGCAAACTCGTTTACGAAGACGCCTACCTGCAAGGGCGGCAGATCGCCAGGATGCTGCTGGAGGGCCTCAAGAAGGCTCCGGCGTCGGTCGTGCGTAACGCGCGTTCGGCCTCCGCGGGTTGATCGCGAGTGGACCACACCCGCGCCCCTATGAAACGTTGGGCACTTTTTCTAGCCGCAGTCTCGGCGTTGGGCGCGGACAGCCACTTGGTGGAAGGAAATCCAGCCAGTCCGGTACGCGTGGTCATCTTTGAAGACTTGCAGTGCCCGGACTGCGCCGATTTCCGCGCGATGCTGGACCGCGAGCTCCTGCCGCGGTTCGGCGAAAAGGTGGCGTTCGAGCATCACGACTTCCCGCTGGCCAAACATGCGTGGGCGCGCAAGGCAGCCATCGCCGCGCGCTTCCTGGAAACCATTTCCCCGGTCTTGGCGGTGGAGTTCCGCAAGACCGTCATGGCCGATCAGCCCAAGATCAGCGTCGAAACCTTCGACACCTATTGGGCGGGATTCGCCAAGTCCCACGGAGTCGACGCGGCCCAAGCGTCCGCCGCGCTGGCCGATAGTGCGCTGGCCGCGCTGGTCGAGCGGGATTATCAAGATGGCGTGGCCCGGGGCATCGCTCGCACACCGACCGTTTTAGTGGACGGCGAGCCATTCATCGAAACCTTTCCCCTATCCGGCATCGTCAAGAGCATTGAACGCGAGATCGCGCTACACTAACGTATTGCCATGGCTATCAGCAAAGACCTTCTGGAGATCCTAGTGTGTCCCCTGTGCAAAGCGCCAGTGGAACTGAAGCAGGACGAAAACGGTCTCAAGTGCGTGCAGTGCAAGCGGGTGTACCCCATCCGCGACGACATCCCCGTGATGCTGGTGGACGAAGCGCGCATCGAAGATTGAGCTGGGGATTGAGCCGGCGAATCGGCCTGGATCGCGGAGGCAGGCGCATCGGCGCATGATGGAACTATCGCGACTCCTCCGGTATTCTCGGGCGTACACGGCGCATCTGCTGGCTTCCGTGGTTCTCATGGCATGCGTGGGCGCCTCCCAGGCGCTGATGGTGCGGCTGATCGGCCCGGTGTTCGACCGCGTTCTGAACCCCAACTCCGTTGACGCCCCAGTGCTGCTGTTCACCATCCCCGGCTGGAAGCACGAGGTCTATCTCAACAGTTGGATGCCGGCCTCCATCCATAATGTGTGGACCATGGTGGCTGCCGGCATTCTGGCCGTCTTCGCAATCAAGGGTCTGTGCGATTACTGTGCCAACTACCTGGTGAACTACGTGGGATTTTCCGCGATCACCGACCTGCGCCAGGATGTGTTCGACCACGTGCTGCAGCAGGACGCTCACTTCTTTGAGACCAACGCGACGGCGCGCGTGATGTCGTCCATCATGAACGACCTCGAAAAGATCCAGGTGGCCTGCTCGCATATTCTTGCGGATCTGTTGCGGCAGAGCTTTACCGCGCTGGCGTTGGGCATCGTGGTGCTGCAAACCGACTGGAAACTGGCGGTCGTGAGCCTGGTGGTGCTGCCCATCGCGTTGGTGCCTACCGCTCGTCTGGGCAAGCGCATCCGCCGGACCACGCGGCGGGCCCAGGACGACGCGGCCGAATTGAACCAGGTGCTGCAGGAGACGCTGGGCGGGCACCAGGTGGTGAAGTCGTTCGTGGCGGAAGAAGCGGAGTCGAATCGCTTCCACGACCGGGCCGCGCGTCTGCGCCGCAGCAATCTGCGATATGTGGCGCAACAAGCGGTGGCCTCTCCGCTGATCGAATTCTTCGGCGCGGTGACTGTGGTGGGCCTGCTCACCTATGCCCGCTTGCAGATCAAGAGCGGCACCATGACCACCGGGGACTTCACCAGCTTCGTGGTCGCCCTGTTGCTGCTGCTGGAACCGGTGAAGCGCCTCACCGGCATCTACAACATCTTCCAGCAAGCCCTGGGAGCGTCCCAAAAAGTGTTCGAGTACCTGGATAACAACCAGCAGATTCAGGACAAGCCCGGCGCTCTGCGGCTGGCGCGATTTGAGAAGTCCATTCGCTTGGAGAACGTCACCTTCCGCTACCCCAGTGCGCCCGACCGGGTGGTGCTGGACGGGATCGATCTGGAAGTAAAAGCGGGCGAAGTGCTGGCCCTGGTGGGTCCGAGCGGCGCGGGCAAGACCACGCTGGCGAACCTGGTGCCGCGCTTTTACGACGTCATTGGCGGAACGCTGCGCATCGACGGCAAGGATGTGCGCGATCTGCGCCTTCAGTCGCTGCGCGAGAAGATCAGCATCGTGGCGCAGGACACCTTCCTGTTCAACGACACCGTGGCGGCCAATATCGGTTACGGCCGGGCGAACGCCGGCGAACAGAGCATCCGCGAAGCCGCGCGCGACGCCCTGGCGGCGGAGTTCATCGAGCGCATGCCGCACGGCTACGACACGGTGATCGGCGAGCGCGGCCACAAATTGAGCGGCGGGCAGCGCCAGCGCCTGGCCATCGCCCGGGCCTTGCTCAAGAACGCGCCGATTTTGATTCTGGACGAGGCCACGTCGCACTTGGATACGGAATCCGAACGGCTGGTGCAAGGCGCGCTGCAAAACCTGATGGCCCATCGCACGGTGATCGTGATCGCGCACCGCCTGTCGACCATCCGGCGCGCCGACAAGATCGTGGTGCTCGACAGAGGGCGGATTGTCGAGACCGGGACGCATGATCAATTGGCGGCCAAAGGCGGGCTGTACCAGCGGCTTTACGAATTGCAGTTTTTGGAGGCTGATCCGATCGTGAATCCGTGAGAGTATTGGAGAAGGCCCGACGGACGGAACTTCCGCGACATGCCGAGGAGACGATTTGGTGTTAATGGGAGTGGGTCCAAGTCCGAATTAGGGAACGAAATCTCATCCGCGAAGACGCTCTTCAGGGTGTTGGTGGAGCCTGATGGTGTGAATGAACGACTTGAATATGTGTTGCGCTAGTGCGTCGGGGTTGTCGTAGACACAGACGCCGATATGGCTCTGTGGCTCATAGATCATTCGTGAGTTTTCACGGTGTACGCGGCTCGTACCATGCCCCTTCTGGCGGGCGCGGACATATTCCTCTGAAGTATCTATCACGGTTCGGGTGATCAACAGTTGCGTTGGATTTGTGAACGAATAGGTTGCCTCAATTTCGACTTCATAATGATCTATGCGCAGTATGAGCCTTGAAGCCGTGATTACAGAAGGTAGGCCTTCGCGTTTCTCTGTCGTGATGACTTGGCTTTTCATTTTCTGGTTGTAGAGAGAACAAGCCTGCCATATCCCGGCCTTCACGCGATCCCATTCGCCTTGAAAGGGTGCCGCCTGGGCCTTCTCTCGTAGTGCCCGGGCACGCGCCTCCTCGCTCTGTTGCTCCTCGTCCTTGATGAACTTGTCCATCCAATCCATGGAGTCCTCATTACCTTCGAGGTAACCAAACACGCCCCGAGCACATAACCGCCGTTCCCGCCTAGTCTACACCGAGCAGCCTGCTATTGCGCCCCTTCGGTCTAACCCTTCCGCTACGGGCTACCCGCAACCTGTCCATTTGGCTGAGGAACGCCCGAGCTGGATATGTGGCTGCTGCCCAGAACGAACAACGGGGAAGAAGCCCGAAGCCTGTCCACCGTCCGCCGCCGATTCATTACGATAGGAGGATGCCCGCACCGCTTCGCAGCATGACCGGATTCGCCCGCGCGCGACGCCCGCTGGGCGATGGCGAGGCGATCGTCAGCATCAAGAGCGTGAACCACCGGGCCCTGGATGTGCAGGTGCACGCGCCCTCGGCCGCGGATCCATTCGAGAATGCTGTGCGCGCGATGGTCAAACAGCGTCTGGTGCGGGGGCACGTCGAAGTGCGGATCGTGCTGCCCGACAGCGCGGGAGGCGGCGCCGCCGTGGCGCTCAATCACGAATTGCTGGAGGGTTATCTGAAAGCTTTCCACCAAGCCGCGGAACGGCATTCGATCCACGCCCAGCCGGATCTGAACGTCGCATTCCGCGTGCCCGGAATGTTTGTGACGGCCGCGGCGGAGGCGTCCCCGGATACCGAAGCGGTCCTGCTCGAAGCCTTGACCCAGGCGCTGGACGAGCTGAACGCCTTTCGCGAGCGCGAAGGCGCGCAGATCGGCGAAGAAATGACGCGGCACAACTGCCAGGTCGCGGCCGCGGCGGCCCAGATGGAGAGCCTTCGCGAAGGCGCCGCGAGTCAATTTCAAAAACGCCTGCAGGAACGCTTGCAGGAATTGCTGAAGGGCGCGCAGATCGAGCCGCAGCGTCTGGCCCAGGAAGCGGCAATACTGGCCGACCGCAGCGACATCAGCGAAGAGCTGGCGCGGCTGAAGATTCACTCCGGCCAGCTCGCGGCGCTGCTCGACGCGGGCGGCGAAACCGGCAAGAAGCTCGATTTCCTGTTGCAGGAAATGAACCGGGAGACCAACACCATTCTTTCCAAAACCAACGGGGCGGGCGAAGCCGGCCTTAAAATCACCGAACTGGCTCTGGCGGCCAAGGCGGCCATCGAAAAGATCCGCGAGCAGTCCCTCAACCTTGAATAACCAGCGCATACCCACGGTGTTCATCATTTCCGCGCCTTCCGGTTCGGGAAAATCCACGCTGGTGGGCCATCTGATGCACCGCGTTACGGGCGTGCGCTTCTCGGTTTCCTACACCACGCGCCCGCCGCGCGGGCACGAACAAGACGGCCACGAGTACCACTTCGTCACCCCCGAGGAATTCCGGACGCGGATCAGCAAGGGCGAATTCCTCGAATGGGCGCAAGTGTTCGGACACTATTACGGGACGCACGCCAGCGAATTGGACCGGGCTGCGGCCGACGGCCAGGACCTGGTGCTCGACATCGATGTGCAGGGTGCGCGACAATTGATACAGAAGCTTCCGGACGCGGTGACCATTTTTATTCTGGCGCCCAGCCGGGAGATTCTCGAACAGCGGTTGCGCGCGCGGAGCCAGGATTCCGGGGACGTGATCGAACGGAGATTGCGCGAAGCGGCCGAAGAGATCCGAAACTATACGCAATACGATTACGTGCTGGTGAACCGCGACGTGGAGGCTTCGGTGGACAATCTGGTGTCCATCGTCCTGGCCGTGCGGAGCCGGCGCGAGCGGATGGAGCGCGAGATTCGTCCGATTCTGGAGACTTTCGAAAAACATGCCTGATACTAACTTGAGGCAAATTGCACAGAACGTGATCCCGGACGATCCGGAAGCCAGCGCCTACCGCTTTATCATCGTCGCGGCCAAGCGGGCGCGGCAACTGCAGAACGGCGCACGCAGCGTGCTGCCCACCACTTCCAAGAAGCCTACCGTGATGGCCATGGAGGAAGTCCGCCGGGGACTGGTGCAGTACGACGATCCCGCCATCCAGCACGTGATGGAACCGGGCCAAGGCATTGGCGGAGGAACCGGCGAGGAATAGCACCGGCCCACGAGCGCACTGGCTCAAGTCTGTTGTGCGCGCGTAAGAGATAGTCATGAATGTCGCCCTGGGCGTTGGCGGAGGCATCGCGGCTTACAAAGCGGCTGAGCTGGCTCGCGCCCTGATGGAGCGTGGCTGCACGGTCGACGTGGTGATGACGGCCGCCGCCGAACAATTCGTCCGCCCCCTCACCTTCGCGGCTCTCACCGGGCGCAAAGTGCTGACTAATTTGTTCAGCGCCGGCAGCGCCGAAGAGACGCTCTCGAGCGCCATCGAACACATTCGTTTGGCCCAGGATCATGACATTCTGGTGATCGCCCCGGCCACCGCCGATCTTCTCGCCAAACTCACCCATGGTCTGGCGGACGACCTGCTCACTACGGCGTACCTGGCCTTCACGGGTCCCGTGGTGCTGGCGCCCGCCATGAACACGAACATGTGGAATCATCCGGCTACGCGCGAGAATCTGCGCGTCCTCCGGGAACGCGGACATGTGGTGATGGAACCGGAAGACGGCCCGCTGGCCTGCGGCATGGTGGGTCCCGGCAGGCTCGCCGACCCCGAGGCGATTGCGGCGGCGGTGCTGGCCGCGTCGGCCATGACGCGAAAGACCAAGCACGATCTGGCAGGCGAGATCGTTCTGATTACAGCCGGACCCACGCAGGAGCCCATCGACGCGGTCCGCTATCTGAGCAACCGTTCCAGCGGCAAGATGGGTTACGCGCTGGCGGCGGCGGCAGCAGCCCGCGGTGCCCGCGTCACCCTGGTATCGGGCCCGGTGAGCTTAACTCCGCCGCAAGATGTTCAGGTCATCCGGGTGCGCAGCGCGGCCGAAATGCGGAAGGCCGTGATGGAGCACCTCGAGGCCTCCACCATCATCATCAAAACCGCGGCCGTGGCGGATTATTATCGCGCCGACGCGCCGAAAGAGAAGGTCAAGAAGACCGCCGCGCGGCTTTCGCTGGAACTCGAACCGACGCCCGATATTCTCGCCGAGGCCGGCCGCAAAAAGGGCGACCGCCTGCTGATCGGCTTCGCCGCCGAAACCAGCAACCTGATCGAGGAAGCCCGCCGCAAGCTGGAATCGAAGAATTGCGACATGATCGTGGCGAACCTGGTTTCTCAAGAGGGCGTGGGGTTCGAGTCGGACGAGAACGAAGTCGTGCTGGTGATGCGCGGCGGCCAGACCGTGCCCCTGAAGCGGGCGCCGAAGAGCGAGATCGCCCATCGCGTCTTGGATCAGATCATGCAATTGCACCTGGCGGCGCACAGCTCCACATGACCGGCTCCCAAAAGGAGGCCCTGCGCGCGCGGCTCGAGTTTTACCGCGACCTGGGCGTCGACGAATTGTACCGGCGCAACACGCCGCTTGCCGACGCGCGCGGTTCAGAAGCGCCCGCACCGAGGCGCGACCGCGAGAGAGCGGTAACAGCTTCCCCCGAGTCCTCCGCGCTCCCTTCCCTTTCCCCCTCAGGCGACACCCTGGATCTGATCCGCGCCGACATCGGCGAGGATTGCAAGCGTTGCCGCCTGTGCGAGCAACGCTCGCGCATCGTGTTCGGCGTCGGCAATGAGAAAGCGCGCCTGGTATTCGTAGGCGAAGGCCCCGGCGCGGATGAAGACGCGCAGGGCATCCCCTTCGTGGGCCGCGCGGGCCAGTTGCTCACCCAGATGATCGAAAACACGGCGGCCAAGGAAGGCATCCCGATCAAGCGCGCCGATGTCTACATCTGCAACGTAGTGAAGTGCCGGCCTCCGGAAAACCGCACGCCGCTTCCCGACGAAATGGAAATCTGCGGCCAATTCCTGTTCCGCCAGCTCATGGCGATTCGCCCGGCTGCGATCTGCGCTCTGGGCTCCACCGCGGCTAAGGCGCTGCTGGCCACTAAGGAAGGCGTCACCCGCTTGCGCGGACGCTGGCACAAATGGCGCGACATTCCGCTGATCGTCACGTATCATCCCAGCTATCTCCTGCGCCCGTATAACCAGGACGCCAAGCGCGAGGCTTGGGAGGATCTTAAGAAAGTGCTGCACGCCGTGTATGACTAACGTGTATGACTAGCTGGTGCTGCTGTGTTGAGCACGCACTCGTGCGTGCCATGTCGGCACTCGTGCCGACACGTCGGGCGGGCGATACAGCCCCGCCACGCGTCGAGACGAGTCTCGACGTGGCACGCACGAGTGCGTGCTCCACAACATATGCCGACTAAAGCCAGGCGCGGCGCATTCATAACTTTCGAAGGTCCCGAGGGCAGCGGCAAATCGACGCAGATGAAACTGCTCGCCGCCCGATTGCGCCAGGCCGGCCACGACGTGCTGGAATCGCAGGAGCCCGGCGGCACGCCCATAGGCCAACAGATCCGGCGCGTCTTGCTGGACTCCAAGAATCGCGAGCTGAGCCCGACCACCGAATTGCTCCTCATGTTCGCCTGCCGCGCGCAGAACGTCGACCAGTGGATTTTACCCGCGCTATCGGCGGGCCGGATTGTGCTGTCGGACCGCTTCACCGACTCCACGCTGGTCTATCAGGGCGCGGCGCGAGGGCTGGGCGCCGAGTTGGTCTACGAAGTCGACCGCATCGCCTGCCGCGGACTCGTGCCCGACCAAACCTTGGTGATCGACATCGACACCGAAACGGGCCTCGAGCGCGCCCGCCGCCGAGCCGATTCCATCCAGGACGTCGAAACCCGCATAGAAGAACAGGACATCGCCTTTCACCGCAAGGTTCGCGACGCCTACCGCCAGCTCGCCGCCGATGAACCACGGCGCGTGAAACTGATCGACGGCGGCCGCTCCACCGAAGCGGTCGCGGCCGACGTTTGGGAAGCCGTCGAAGCCCTCCTTGCCATCCGGTAAAATAGAATCAAGTAACTCGCACAACGTTTTCCGAAATATGATCCCGCAGGTTCAGGCCCCGTTGCCGGTCTCTCTTCACCCGCAAGCTAGCGGGCGTTTGCGCCTGTCGGACCGCCGTCGCGAAGCGTGGCTCAACGCCGCGCTGGCTCTGGAATACCCGAATTACCGCGATCTGGATGCCTGGACGGAATTCCGCGCAGCGACGGCGCGCTTGGCCGCCGAGCATCTGCCCGCCGGAATCCACGCGGCGCTGGAGCAAGTTTTCTCACCCAGGGGCGCGGAGTACTTGATCATCGAGAATCTTCCAGTCGACACCCAGCTCCCCCCGGTTCCCCTCGACGGCATGCGCCCCGCCCAAAAACAAGCCGTCTCCGAGGCAGTGATAGCGGGCTTGATTGGCCGCCGCGCCGAGATTTTTTCCTACGCCAACGAAAAATCGGGGAGCCCGATCCATGAGGTCGCGCCTGTTCGGGGCCTGGAGCTGACCCAATCCAACGCCGGACGCACGCCCATGGAGTACCACACCGACGGCGCGTTTCTTCCGCCGCGCTTTCGCCCGCACGGCCTGCTGCTGTTCGGACTGCTCAACGTCGATACGGCGACGCTGGTGCTGACGGCGGAACAACTCATGGATGCGGCGCCGCCCGATTTGCTCGCGGTGCTCGAAAAACCTTGGTACCGCCACGCCCATCCGGCCAGCTTTTCGCGCGACGCCGCGTCCCGCCCCAGTCCCGTGCTGTGGCGTCCGATTCTGTGGCGCGACGAGAACACGACCGCCTGCGTGGCCGCGGCGAGTTCCGCCATCGAGCCTCGCAACACCACCGCCCACGATGCCTTGCACGAATTCCGCAAGTTGTGTTCGGACCTGACGCCGGCGCGCATTGTCATCGAGCCGGGCACGGCTCTGCTGTTCCGCAACGATCGCGTGCTGCACGGACGCCAAGCGGTCAGCGGTTCCCGCTGGCTCCAGCGGGCCTACTTCACCTCGTCGCTCCGGCCCTTCCGCGAAGCCACGCACTCCGATGCGCGCGATTTTTGTTTCGACTCTCAAGCGCTGCTACAGTCTTAGTAGGGACCTCCCCCATGCCCCCCGCACCATCCATAGTTCAATCGATTGCCGACGAAATCCTGGATCTCAAGCGCCAGCGCCGCGCCGTGATTCTGGCGCACCACTATCAGGATTCCGACATCCAGGAACTGGCCGACTCCATCGGCGACAGCCTGGAACTGGCCCGGAAAGCGCAAGAATTCGATGGCGACGTAATCGCCTTCTGCGGCGTGGTCTTCATGGCCGAGATGGCCAAGGCGCTGAACCCTACTCGTACCGTGGTGCTGCCGGACCTCGAAGCCGGATGCAGCTTGGTGGATAGCTGCAGCGCCGCGCAGGTGCGCGCGTTCAAGGAGCGCCACCAGCATCACGTGATCGTCAGCTACATCAACACCTCGGTCGAAGTGAAGGCCGAGAGCGACATTGTCTGCACGTCGCGCAACGCGGTGAAGATCGTGAACTCGATTCCCCCTGAGCAGCCCATCCTGTTTCTACCCGACATCAACCTGGGCAACTATGTGAAGCAGCAGACGGGCCGGGAGAATATGCGCATCTGGCAAGGGGCCTGCATTGTCCACGCGACCTTCGTTGCGCGGCGGCTGGCCGCCTCGCGCGCCGAGCATCCCCAGGCGCTGGTAGCCGCGCACCCCGAATGCCCGGCGGACGTGCTGGCCATGGCGGATTTCATCGGCTCCACCAGCTCGATCATCGACTGGTGCGTAGCCAACGAAGCCCAAGAGTTCATCGTGATGACCGAAAGCGGCGTGATGCACTCGCTCATGCGCCGCGCGCCCCACAAGCACTTCCACTTCGTGCCCAACGAAAATTGCAATTGCAGCGAATGCCCCTACATGCGGCGCAACACGCTCGAAAAACTGCGCGACTCGCTGATGCATCTCACGCCGCGCATCGAACTCCCCGACGACCTGATGCGGCGCGCGGCCCTCCCCATCGAGCGCATGTTAGCCGTTAAGTGACTTTCGACGCCTCGCACCCGGAAGTTCTCGACGCCGTCCGTCGCGCGCTAGCCGAGGATATCGGCGCCGGCGACATCACCACGGAATTGTGCGTCCCCGCAGATGCCAGCGCGCAAGGCCGTTTCATAGCGCGTGAGCCGATGACTGTAGCGGGCGTAGAGCTACTTCCAGTCATCTTCGACTCCGTCCCTGTGGGGCAGGCTGGCAGCCTGCGGCGGGTTGGCAACCCGCCTCCAGCGGCCTGCGAAGTGCACCTATGCCACAAATCCGGCGCGCGTCTGCAAGCCGGAGACGAAATCGCCCGGGTCCACGGCCCCGCCCGCGCCCTGCTGACCGCGGAACGCACAGCCCTGAACTTCCTCCAGCGGCTCAGCGGCGTAGCGACCCTTGCCAGCGCCTACGCCCGAGCCGTCGAAGGCACCGGCTGCCGCGTCCTGGACACCCGCAAGACCACACCCGGCCTGCGCCAGTTGGAAAAAATGGCCGCCGCCGCCGGAGGCGTCACCAATCACCGCACCGGACTCTTCGACGCCGTGCTGATCAAGAACAATCACATCGAGGCCGCCGGAGGCGTGCGCGCGGCTCTCGAACGCGTTCGCGAAGCCCCCGCCGGAATGAAAGTCGAAATCGAAGTACGCACCCGCGCCGAACTCGACGAAGCCCTGGCGTGCGGCGCGCAGCACCTCCTGCTCGACAACCTAACGCCCGCGGAAGCGCGCGAGTGGATCGGCTACATCGCCGGGCGTGCGACCGTCGAGCTGTCCGGGGGCATCACGTTAGCCACCGCCCGCGCCTATGCCGAAGCCGGCGCAGACTTCCTCTCCAGCGGCGCGATCACCCATTCCGCCCCGGCGGTCGACATCAACTTCCGCCTGGAACTGCAGCAGCGATAACCAGCCCGTTACTTCTGCTCCGCCGGTGTCGAGGTCGCCGGACCCATGCCCACGATCTGCAGCACGCACTCCACGTCCTTAGCCCCGTCCCAGTGGATCTGTTTCCCGAAATGCGTCACGAAGCTACCCGCAGGCATGGGCTTAGTTGTCTCCGGATCGTACTTGGCGCTTGTGCCCACCCACCAGGTGCCGGAGATCACGGTAATGAAGCGGTCGTTGGGATGGAAGTGCGGACGGCTCATGTGGTGCGGGCTCCACTTGGTCAGAACGATATACAAACCGGGTTTCTCGGGATCGCCCACCAGAACCGCGTTGGACGAGCCCGAGGGGCTGGTGGTCCATTTAAGCTGATCGGGCATCTTGAAAGAGATGGCGGCCGGGTTGAGATCCGCGCCCTGCACCGGCGCGAGAATCGCGAATAGGGCCAGCGTCACAACCGCGGCTAGCCATAGGCGACGCAAATTCGGGGAATGGGACATGCTACCTCCTGGGGTCGAAGCGTCTAAAACACTTCATATCCTAGCAGCGATTTGTCCGCGGTAGAAAGGGGATACTGGCAGCGGCTATGGAGAGGCGGGAGCCGGCTGCGGCTGGCGCTTGGCCCGGACAGACTCCAGATACTCGGACATCCTCAGTGGGCTCTTGGCGCCCTTTTCCATCTGCCGCTGCACCGCGCGTTGATACCGCCGCAGCATCTCGCGGCGGCTGGAGTCCCGCAAATTGCAGGCTTCGATGTCCAGCAGCAACTCGATCTCCCACGGCCGGAACGTGTTGCGATGCATGTTGCCGCGCAACAATTCCTGGATCAGGCGGTTGAATTGAGCCAGGACCGCTTCGCTATCTGGTGCGGAATCGTGCATGAGCCCCCTCGATCGGCCAACGCGCACAACAGACTCCGCCTGTGCGCTCCCTACATCAGCGCGCACAACAGACTCCGCCCGTGCGCTCTAGTCCATCGTCAAAAATCGCCGGAATGTTTAGCAGCACCCCGCACCGCCCGGCCCATCCGGCGAAAGCGGCTCGATTCCCAGTGTACGCAACCGCGTCACGAACTGGGGGATGGCCGCGCCCGCCCCCGCCGCCGGGCCAGCAGGTCCACCAGCCACACCAGCCCGGCCAGGATCACCGCCAGCATCAGCCAGCGCATCGCCGAGGCCAGCCAGGCCGCGTCGAAGGCGGGCCACTCCAGGCGGAACTGGCGGAACTTATCCCAACGATCGGTCATCCAGTGCCAGCCCGTATGCGCCACCAGCGCCGACAGAACGATGGTGCCCATACGCTCGGCCACGGCGAACCGGAATAGCGCTTCGAGCGCTGGAATCATCAGCAGCAACACCAGCAACTGCCCCAATTCCACGCCCACGTTGAACGACAGCAGCGAGGCCAGCAAATGCGAACCCGCGAACTGCATGGTCTCCCGCAGGGCGAAGGAGAATCCGAACCCGTGCACCAGGCCGAAGCCGAACGCGATCATCCAGCGGTGGTGCACCGTGCTCGCGCCCACGATGTTCTCGAGTGCCATGTACACGATCGACGCCGCGATCAGCGTCTCAATCAATGGCGGAAACCACAGCGCGTCCGGCGCGAAGTTGTACGCCGAGGCGATCAGCGTCATCGAGTGCGCCACCGTGAAGGCCGTGACGATCGGGACCAGCGAGCGGAAGCGGCGGTAGGGAATCACCAGGCAGAACAGGAACAGCAGGTGATCCGTGCCGTCCAGGATGTGCAGGAAGCCCAGCTCCACGAACTGCCGCGCCGCTTGATACCAGTGCGGGTCCAGCCGCAGCAGCCCCGGATCGGATGTGAACTCAAACGCCCGCACCGCGCCCCCGGGCGGCAAAAACCGCAGCCCCGTGACCACCCGCACGCCCAGCCGTCCGAACGCCGGCCGGATCGAAAACTCCGACCGGTCCGAGCCGATCGGGTACTCGTACAACACGTCCAGCAGGGTCTGGTTCCACACCACGTTGACGCTCGAATCGAGCTTCGGCCCGGTGACGTGCGCCAGCGCGGTCTCATAGGAAGCGAAGGATTTGTCGGATTCGAGCGAAGCCCGCGCCGACGCCAGCGCCGCTTTCGGCAGCAGGGTCTCGCCCTCCCAGACATCGATGGAGTCGGAGATCCAGACCTTGGCCGCGTCCCCCAGCAGCGGGTCGGAGCGCTCCAGATCCATGAAGCCGCCTGGAAGCTCGGGGAACACCACATCCCGCATGGCGCGCATCGGTACCCGCACCAGCACGCGCAGAACCCGTCCTTCGGGCTTGAAAAGCACCTGCACGGTGACGTCGTTCGGAATGTCGTGCGCGGCTGCCGGAACCGGCCCAAGAGAGATCGCCGCGGCAAGCACCGCGGGAAACACAAGGAAAGGGCGAACCATAGTGGAGCGGAACAGGCTCGTTATGCTAGCTTACACCCTGGAACGGAAGTCTTGGGGAGACCGCGGGCGGCGACTTCGCGGTGACTTAGCTACTGTAGCGCCGAGTACAGTCGGTTGGCGGTCCATTGTGGGGTAGCTTTTTCAGGCTGCCGCGGGCTTTCAGCCGGGCGTTTTGGCACCCCGGATCAATGTCATTCTGCGCCGCACCGCACTAGCGCGCCTGAGCGTGATGCTCCAGCCAAGCGGTGGCTTGCCCCGCGGTGGAGACGTCCCCGCACAGTACCGCCAATGCCAGGCCGCTGGCCACCACGTTGGAAATCGGCGTATCGAAGCTGGCGTGTTCCCGCCGGCCGGGAAGTTTCAGGATCAGCGGCACGGTCAGCGACGTTCCGCCCGCGGTCAGGCGGTCGAACTCCGCGGTCCAGCCGGTGCGCCCGCGCCAGTTGTCGGGACGGAATCCGTGGTCCGCGGTGACCAGAATGGCCGTCCGGTCCCACAGCCCGGCCGTTTCGAGCGCCGCGCGCAGCTCCCCCACCGTGCGATCCATTAAAGCCAGGTTGTCGAAATAGTCCCGCGCCCCGCGCAGGTCGAAATTGCGCTCCCGGCGGTTGTAGATCGGGAACATGTGCGGCGTGGGCAGGTGGGCGAATACCAGGCCCAGGCTGGGGTCGGTGGCATCGAGGTAGGTGCGGTCGCGGAGCGCGAAGTACTGCTGCTGTTGCTCGCGCTGCACGGCCGCCTCATTGACCTGTGCCGAAAGCGAGTGCTCCGACGTGCGAAACAGGTCCAGCAGGTTCAGGCCGGCGCGCCGGAACAAGTCCGGCACGGCTTTGACCAGGCCGGTGTGGCCCGCCCGGATTTCGTGTTCCAGCGCGGTGGTCGAATGGCTGCTGGGCAGCGCGAAGCACCGCACCAATTCATCTCCCAAAACGCGGCAATAAGGATGATGCCAGCCCACTAATGAGGCATTTCGGCCCATTTGGCGGGTATTTTGGAACACGTTAGGCTGGCTGCGCCAGTCCACCTCGGCGCCGCCGCCCGCCGGCTTCAGTTTTAGCGTTCTGGCATCCACCATCCGGGCGCTTTCGAACACGCGGCCGGAAATCAGCGAGGGCAAAGCCACGGCGGTCCAGGAACTGATCTCCAGTGCGTGGCGGGCCGCGACGGATTCGGAGCGCAGGCGGTCGAGCTCGGGCAAGTCCAGATCGGCGGGCCGCTCGTCGAAGGCGAAGCGCTCGTCCAATTCGTCGAACACCAGCCAAATCACGCGTGGGGCGTCGCCCGACACCGGCAGCATCGGCAGGCTCGCCCGGTTGGCGAACTGCTCCGGTTCGTCGGGGTTAAAGAGGTCGCTGGTGAAGTCGAACGCCAGCGCCGGAAGCAGCAGCGTCAGCATCAGAGCCACCCGCCGCGCCGCGAACAGGATGCGCGGCCGTCCGAAACACACCATTACGAAACCGCACGCCAGTAACCCTTCCAGCACCGCCAAAGCCAGATTGCTCCCGGTATCGAAGCGGCTGCTCTCGCTGTTCCAGTAGCGCCGCACCGATTCGAGCGCCGACAACATGACCAGCAGGAAAATCGCGTGGCCCAATCTGCGCCGGAACAGCGTGGGATGGCGTTCCACCCAGGTCCAAGCCAGCCAGAAGATCGCCGTCACGATCAGCGCGGCCACCACCGTGGCAAGCAACAACGTCCGGTCGGGGGGAACCGCCCTCAGGTAACCCAGGGCCCGCGGTTCCAGGCGCTCCAGATCGTACCAGCGGCGGATAAAGCACAGGCAGCCCGCCGAGAGCGCGATCAACAGGTTGGTCAGGTGATGGCGTAGCGCGCTCCGCCCGAAGGTGGCCGCATGAGATCCGGCCGCCGCTGATTCCGCCGGCGATGCTTTCGTCGCCGATGGTTCCGCGGCCGGTGGTGCCGCCGCCGATGGTGCCGCCCCCGATGATTCCGCCCCCAGTGATTCCGCCCCCCGTGATTCCGCCCCCGATGCTTCCGAATGCCGGGCGGCCTCGCCCCGGCCATTCGGCGGCGGCGGATCGGCGGGGTTTAGCCTCGTCGGCGTAGTAAATAAAGCCATCGATTGAGCCCGTCGATCTTTCGCGACCGCACCACGTCGAAACGGGTCCGGGCGGCTTGTTCAAATCGCTCCACCGTTAAATCCGCGTGGAGCTGTTCCCGTCCCCGCACGATGCGCTGGAACATGGGGTCTTCGGGCGCCACGAATTCGATCACGGCGTAGCCGCGCGTGAGGTCGGCAGCCAGCGCCAGCACGTCTTCGAGCGGGATCCGGTCGCTGACCAGCAGGTGATGCAGCACCGCCAGCATCAGGACCAGGTCAAACTGGCCGCCGGCCCCATCGGAGCCGCCGCACGCACGCTCTAAGAACGACTCGCATTCCTGGTTGCGCCAGCCCGTTGCCGCTGTCGGACGCGCCAGGTCCACCACCAGCGGCAGCACATCCAACGGTTCGGCCCCACGCTCCCTCCGAGCCGCCCGCCAGATGCTTCCCACCACTGTGGGATCGGAATCGATAGCCACGACGCTGGCTCCCGCGCGGGCCGCCAGGAAGCTGAAGTGCCCTTCGTTGGCCCCCACATCCAGGACCCGCCGAGAGCCTCCCAGCTCCAGGGCCTCCCGCACAAAATCTTCCTTTTGGGCCAATTGCTGTGGCCCGTACAGCGACTTGTGGCCCAGGTAATCCGTCCACACCGACTGCTCGCCCGCAAGCGGAGCCAGTGCATTCAATTGACGGCGGCAGCTCCGCAGCAACCCCTGCAAGATGAAACGCGCCTGTTCCGACGACGCCGCCGGCTTGGGGCGATAAACAGCCTCGCTCTCGCGACGCCCCAGCCATACGGGCAGAGAAACCAGCCCCAACAGCGGCGGCGTCAAGCGGCGCCACCACCCCGTCCAGCGGTACACGGTTTCCGGTTCCAGGCCGTCCCGATGCGCCGCCAGCACGTCTCCCGGAGCCATCCCCAAGTACTTGTGCGCCGCCAGCGGAACCAGAAACGTGCGCACGAACTGCGCGTACGCCATCCACGTTGCATCGCTCGGATTCCGCCGCTCAAACGAGAGCACGTCGACGAAGACCGCGCCCGATCCGCGGAACAGCACGTTGTAGGGGGTCGCGTCCTTGATCCCGAAGCCTGCCTCCAGCGCGGCCGCCGCCAGATCCAGCGTCAACACACCGGCGGCCTGCAGCATCTCCGCCGGCCATTCATAAGGGTAACTGGCGAAGGGAATCCGTTCGTGCTCGAAAACGATTTCCGGTTCCAAGCCCAGCCCGCTCGATTCCGCCCCGGACAACCGCACAGTCCCCGCCATGCGCCCAGAAGCCATGGCTTCGCGGGCCATAGGCGTCGCCAGGAAAGATTCCAGTTGGGGAACGAACGCGGGTTGGACCGCTCGCAGAATCCGTCCCTGATGACGGAACACCGCGCCAGCCGGGTCGCGAAACGATTTTATGGTCGGGGCGTCAGCCTCGGCGGTTACCATGTGGGCGTGGCTCCGGGAGCTTCGGCGGACTAACGGCGGCGTTTGAACAACCGGTCCAGAATCCTGCGGAGATAGAACGTCCCCCCCAGAAACGCCGCGTAAGCGGCCTGGTAAACGAACGTACCCGTTCCGGGATCGGCGTAGCCGTAAGCTTTGCCAGGTGAGGCAAGCAATAGGGCTCCGCAGCACAGCAGCAGCTTCCAGATGGCGGCGGGGATCTTACGGCCAGACGCGCGCATAGTCGGCTCCTCTAATGGTTCACACAGTAACTTTGATTGGATGATCGACAGAGATTGCGAGGACTATAGGGTGCTAGGCATAAAAGAGTCTAAGTACTATCCCCGGTACTAAGGTCTCCTGGTACTAAGGGTCCTCTGGGACTACGTTCGACTAGACCATTTTCTGAGTATTTATAGACCATAGCCGCAGTGGCGAAAATGGGCTGTTGCGTGTTCTGAATTCACCGCAGTAAGGGCCGCGGCCACGGCATGCTCCAGCAATTCCAGTTAGCGGATCT
>Ga0209517_10001230_pt1 | contig 39645 bp, 42 predicted proteins | sample PeaSoiMetSII2010_FD_187695 | JGI IMG/M metagenome (GOLD analysis project Ga0209517, IMG submission 187695) | Peat soil microbial communities from Weissenstadt, Germany - SII-2010 (SPAdes) (version 2) | ecosystem: Environmental > Terrestrial > Soil > Wetlands > Peat | place: Germany...
CTTGCTGGCGGGCTTCGTCTTTTTCCTGATGCGGCAGATGCAGGCGGGCGGCAACAAGGCCCTGAGCTTCGGCAAATCGCGCGCGCGGCTGCTTTCCGCACAGCAAAAGAAGGCCACCTTCAAGGATGTGGCCGGCAGCGACGAAGCCAAGGAAGAACTCCAGGAGATTATCGATTTCCTCAAGGACCCGCAGAAATTCCAGAAGCTTGGCGGGCGCATTCCGAAGGGCGTGCTGCTCGTTGGGCCTCCAGGTACGGGCAAGACCTTGCTGGCTCGCGCGATTGCCGGCGAGGCGAATGTGCCGTTCTTCTCCATTTCCGGCTCGGATTTCGTGGAAATGTTTGTGGGCGTGGGCGCCAGCCGCGTGCGCGACCTCTTTGAACAAGGCAAGAAGAATGCGCCCTGCATCATTTTTATCGACGAAATTGACGCCGTTGGACGCCATCGTGGCGCCGGCCTCGGTGGAGGTCATGACGAACGCGAGCAAACGTTGAACGCCCTGCTCGTCGAAATGGACGGTTTTGAGTCGAACGAAGGCGTCATTCTGATTGCCGCGACGAACCGCCCCGACGTGCTCGATCCCGCCCTGCTTCGCCCCGGCCGCTTTGACCGCCGCGTGGTTGTGGCGCGCCCCGATGTGAAAGGCCGCGAGGAGATTCTTCGCGTGCATACGCGCAAGGTGCCCCTTTCCGATGACGTGGATCTCTCCATCATCGCCCGCGGTACGCCGGGCTTTTCTGGCGCAGACCTCGCCAACCTGGTGAACGAAGCCGCGCTCTGGGCGGCGCGCCAGAATCGCAAATTTGTCTTGATGGTTGATTTTGAAATGGCCAAGGACAAAGTTTTGATGGGCGTGGAGCGCAAGTCCATGATTCTTTCTGACGAGGAGAAGAAGAACACCGCTTACCACGAGGCCGGCCACGCGCTGGTGGCAGCCATGACGCCGGGCGCCGATCCGGTGCACAAAGTCACCATCATTCCGCGCGGCATGGCCCTTGGCCTTACCATGCAACTCCCCGAAGCCGATAAGCACACCTACACTAAAGAGTATCTGGAAGGCATGCTGGCCGTGCTGATGGGCGGGCGCACCGCGGAAGAGATCTTCCTCGGCCACATCACCACCGGCGCGGGCAACGACATCGAACGCGCCACGGACATCGCGCGCAACATGGTCTGTGAATGGGGCATGAGCAACCTGGGCCCCTTGGCCTATGGCAAGAAGGAAGAAGCCATCTTCCTGGGCCGCGAGATTGCCCAGCACCGCGACTTCAGCGAGGATACCGCGGTGCAGATCGATAAAGAGGTGAAGCGCATTGTCAATGAGGCTTACGAGAACGCGCACGCCTTGTTGTCGAACCATCGCGACACCTTGGAGCACGTTGCCCTGGCTTTGCTCGAACGCGAAGTGCTCGACGCCAACGAAGTGAAACTCCTGATGGAAGGCAAGCCGCTGCCGGAAAAGCAGCGCACGCCTCCCACAACGCCGCCACAGGGCGCGCCTACCACCGATCCCAAGGTTGTCCGTCCGGAGTTGCGGCCCGCTCCCGGCTTCACCCGCGGCGATTCGCCAGCCAAGGCCTAGCGCAAAATCCATCTTGTAACATCCAGGGGCACGATCTATCGTGCCCCTACTTTTTTTTCCGCGGAGGAGTAAACTACCGCCATGGGACGCAAAGACGGCGAAAACCTGAACGTGATTTGCCCGTGCTGCCAGGCCAAACTGGTGATTGATCCGATCTTCGGCGCGGTGCTTTCTCACGAAGCGCCCGTGAAGCCCGGGCCCGACGTAGATCTCACCCAGGCCGCCACCATCCTCGAGGAACAACATCGCCAGCGCGAAGACAAATTCGCCGATTCGTTCTTCCAGGAAACGCACAAGGAAGACATTCTGGCAAAAAAGTTTGAAGAAGCCATGAAAAAGGCCAAGGACACCCCGGCCGAAAAGCCCATCCGCGATTTCGATTTGGACTAACCTTCACCTGTCATTCGCCCTCCAGACTAGCGCAACGCAAAACTGTCATCCCGAGCGGAGTGACGCGGCTTTTTTTCTTCGCGCCGTTCTTTGGCGCGCCGCGTCAGGGAGTCGAGGGATCCCTCTTCCAACTTCAAATCGCCCCAACTCTGTGATTCCTGCGCTTGGTTTTTGCTGCCTCTTCTACGCTACACTTTCCTTTACCGATGCCGCCACGCAAGCTCTTTCGCCTGAAACTGCGCTCCAGAACTCTGCTCCTCGGCGAGCGCACGCTCATCATGGGCGTGCTGAACGTCACGCCGGACAGCTTCTCCGATGGCGGAAAGCTCTTCAGCCTGAAACGCGCCGTTGACGGCGCGCGGATCATGGAACGCGCCGGGGCGGATATCCTCGACATCGGGGCCGAATCCACGCGTCCCGGGTCAGCGGGCATTTCCGCCGCCGAAGAATTACAGCGCCTGCTTCCGGTGCTCGAAGCATTGCGCACACGCTTGAAGATTCCCATCTCCGTGGATACGCAAAAGGCGGGCGTCGCGGAAATCGCTTTTGGAGCAGGCGCGGCTATGTTGAACGACATCTCCGGACTGAAGAACGATCCCCGTATGGCGAAAGTCGCGGCCAAATTCGGCATTCCACTCATCCTGATGTACATGCGTGGCACGCCGCGCACGATGCAAAAGCAGCCCTTCGCCAAAAGTGTTTTGAAAGACGTGATCGCCGGATTGCGTCATTCCCTGGCCATCGCGCGCCGCGCCGGTGTGCGCCGCTCCCAGATCATTCTCGACCCCGGCATTGGCTTCGGTAAGAGCTTCCGGCAGAACTACGAATTGCTGGCCAGGTTGCCCGAACTGGCGAACCTTGGTTATCCGTTGTTGGTGGGTACTTCCCGCAAGGGCTTTCTCGGCAAGACGCTGGCCAGCCATGGTAAGCCCGCACCGCCCGAAGCGCGCATCTGGGGCACCGCCGCCACCGTAACAGCGAGCATTCTTGGCGGCGCGCACATCGTTCGCGTGCACGACGTCGCCGAAATGGCGCAGGTCGCTAAAGTCACCGACGCGCTCTTATACGCCTTGAGTCTTAGGACAGAGCAACTTTAATGGGTCGCCACAATAGTTTCTCTCTTCGGGAGGCCGGGGCCTAAGCCCCGGCGTAAAACTCCTGGAGCGAAAGCGCTCTAGGCCCTGAAGAAACACTTCGCTGGCGTTTTTGAGCGACCTTTGGAGTTGCGCGTCGGTGCTTCCCTTGGAAAAGCGCTTTCCGACTCCGGCTGCGTTATAATTCGCGCGCAACCTCAAAGCGCCTCAAAGGAAATCCTTCATGCGAACTCGGGGTCTACTTTTCGCTCTCCTGCTTTTTTCCCTTCTTGCTTCGTTCTCTCCCGTTTTTGGACAGTTGCCTCCTGTCAAGACTGAGCCGCTCCATCCCATCCAAGGCATGCAGGGCAGCGCCGGGTGCTCTGCCACGGAGGCTTCCTCGTGCGCGCAAGCCGCGGCCAAGATTACGCCCGTGGTCATGGGCGAATCGCCGCTGGAAGAGAATCTGCGCCGCTTGACGGATGAAATCGGCGGGCGCGTCAGTGGCTCACCGGAAATGGCTAAGGCCGTCGATTGGGCAGTGGCCGCATTCCGCGCCGCGGGCGTCGAGGTCCACACGGAAAAGTATCTTCTCCCCACGACGTGGAGCGAAGGCAACACTCGCTTGGAGATGCTGGGCCCGGTAGAATTCCCCGTTTCGCTTGTCTCCGAGGGGCTTTCCCCGGCCACGCCGCCCGGCGGCCTGGAAGGCACTCTCATTGATGTGGGCGACGGCACGGAAGCCGAATTTGCGCGTGCCGGCAGCGCCGTGAAAGGCGCGATCCTTATCGTTCACGCGGAGGTCAGCTACACCTGGCAGGATCTCTTCCGCGAATACCTGCAACCTCCCCCCATCATTGACCGCGCCGTGAAGGCTGGCGCCGCCGCGATCCTCTGGACCAGCCAGCGGGAGCGCAAGCTGCTCTACCGGCACACGAATTCACTCGATGGCAAGATCGAGCCGATCGCGCAAGCGGTTGTCGCGCGGGAAGATGCGCTGCGCCTGCAACGCACGGTGGCGGCGAATCCCGGCAAGGTGCGCGTGCGGCTCACCATGCCCAACAAAATTGGTGGCCCGGTGGACCAGTTCAACGTGGTCGGCGAAATCCGCGGCTACGAAAAGCCCGACGAAATTATTGTCCTTGGCGCGCATCTCGATTCCTGGGAACTCGGCACCGGCGCGCTGGACAACGGCTGCAACGCCGCCATGGTCATCGAGGCGGCCCGCGCCATCAAGGCCAGCGGCCTGCTCCCTCGCCGCACCATCCGCTTCATTTTATTCAGCGGCGAAGAGCAGGGCTTGCTGGGTTCCTGGGCTTACGTGCAAGCGCATCGCACCGAAATGGATAAGTACCGCGCCGCCGTGGTCTTTGACATGGGGGTCGGGCGCGTCACCGGCTATTCCCTCGGCGGTCGCCGAGATATCGAGCCCGACGTGCGCGATATCTTGCGCCCCTTTGCCGGCTGGGGCGTGGACCATCACACCTACGACGCGGAAGCCGGCACCGACCACCTCGATTTTCTGCTTGAGGGCGTGCCCACGCTGGTAGCCAATCAGGAAGTGGCGAATTACCTGCAAAACTACCACGCCGCTTCGGATACCTTCGACAAAGTGGATATTCGCGAACTGAAGTTGAACACTGTGCTCGCCGCGGTCACCGCGTGGGGCATCGCCGATCGCGTCGAACCTATCGGCAAACGCCTCTCCCGCGCGGAAATCGAAGCCCTGCTGAAAGCAACGCAACTCGACGAACAGTTGAAGGCCTTCGGTATGTGGGCCGCCTGGCAAACCGGCGCCCGCGGCCGCCAACGCTAGTGCGCGTCGCTCACGCTCTGATCTTGCGGACAGGCATAAAGCTGCCGGGGATAAGAGAGTTGTGCACCTTTCAAATGATACCGGGCGGATGCGGACAGAGCGATCCTCAGGTCTCGCTTTTTGAGATTCTGGTTCGCCACGGAGCCCTGCAAGATTTCATTTGCGAACATCCCATCAAAGAAAATTCGAAGCCCTTCGGAGAGACTTGGCCTGGGGCGCGCCTGAAATGCAAACACCACCTCGGTTGGACTAAGAAACATAATTCCTCCGCCAGTTCTTTCCGCAAATTCAGACCAATCCGGCCCGGCCATTAATTCTACGGGCACACGGCTTTGATTCCCTAGTGAAGGTTGCAGGAGGCTCACAAAAACCCGCACGCCACTCTCAGCAAGTCTCTGTTGAAGTTCTCGTCCCGTAAGATGACTGTGGTTATTCAGTCCATCGCTAACCAGAAAGATCTCGTCCGCGGAAGTCGGCTGCCCTAGAAGCTCCAACGCCCTCCGCATCGCGTCGAACAGCGCCGTTGTTCCTTGCACCGACTGGTCCAAGAATTTCTGGTCCTCTCCCAACTCGTTCAGTCTTTTCGCGATTGCCGAGTTGTCAGAGCCAAAAGCAATCTCCTCTATCACTTTTACATTGAAAATCAAAAGTGCCAGGCGTGCGCGCCCTTCTGAAAATGAAGTCAACAGCTTCGCGGAAGCGATGGCTTGGCGCCACGGGAAATCTTTACCTGCGCCCCTCATACTCCCGCTAGCATCAAGCAGGATCACGATTCGTCGCTGCCGGCTCTCACGGCCAATGCCGCTTATATTTAGAGGCGTTCCGTTTACCATCACTTCGAGATCACCTGTCGAGAATCCGTGAATCAACTCTCCTCGTGCATCCCGGATCACAATAGGAATCATGTATTGCGAACAACCGGTCTCTTGGGCACAAACGTACTGCGGAGTCCAACTGGCCAAAAGCAGAGCCGCTATCGCCGTGAATTGACACTTCATCTATCTGGCACAGATAGCATAATGGGAATTGCTTCACAAGGTGGACGATGCACACCGCAATAAAACAAAGCCTGCCCCATCACGCTATACTGAGTGCGTGAAAGAAGTTTCCTCCAAACAAGGTGCCGTGCAGCCCAAATCCGCACAGCGCGCGGGCAAGATTCTGGCGCTCGACTACGGCCGCACCAAAATTGGCCTTGCCCTCGCTGACTCCCAAGCCCGCATCGCCACGCCTCACGACACCCTTGAGCGCGTCAATCGCAACGAAGACATCCGCCGCCTCCGCGAGTTCGTTCGCGATCACAACGTGCTGCAGATCGTGGTGGGTTTACCCCTCCGCCTCGACGGTTCGCACGGCGACATGGCCGAGGAAACCGCACGCTTTGCCAACCGCCTCCGCAAACAGATTGGCATCCCCATCGCCATGATGGATGAACGTCTGACCAGTTGGGAGGCTGAACGCATCCTTGAGGAAGAGCTGGGGCGGCGCATCACGCATGAAACCACCCACGACGGCAAGCGCAGGCTCCTACGTAACGTTCAGGGAAAATATACCGTGGATGCCATTGCCGCCACGGTGATTTTGCGGGAATATCTGTCGCGGGAGAGTGACATGGAGGAACCCACCTAGCGTGAAGGTCCTGGCCATCATCGTCTTACTCGCATTGCTGGCAGCGGGCGCCGTGGCCGGCTACCTCTGGTATTGCATCGAAAAACCGTTCGGAACCATTCCTCCGGAAGGCATCTTCGTGCAGCTTCCGCACGGAGCGTCTCGCCGCGCCGCCGCTCACTTGCTCGAGAACAACGGAGTGATTCGCAACTCCATCGCCTTTGAGATTTACGCCCGGCGCCACCCCAAGCGGACACCGGTTGCCGGAGAATACTTCTTCGACCATCCGCTCAGCGGCAAGGAAGTTTTCTGGAAGCTGGCCAATGGTGAGATCTATCAGCAGCCCTTTACGGTGCGCGAGGGTCAGACCATCTACGATATCGCCCGCGCGCTGGAAGCCGCAAAAATCATGATGGCCGACGAGTTCATGAAGGCCGCCAGCGACCCCGCCTTGATTAGTGATCTCGCACCTCAGGCCGCTACTCTTGAGGGATTCCTATTCCCGGCAACCTACGAACTTTCCCGCCATCCTGCCGCTGCCGATCTAACGCGCATGATGGTGCGCAAATTCCGTGACACCATCAAACAAGTCGATCCGCAAAGCCCTGCTGCCGGAGTCCCTGCGCACTTCCATTCCCTGCTTTCCATAGTCACGCTGGCGTCTCTCGTCGAGCGCGAAACGCCGAAGCCCGAGGAGCGCCCCGTCGTGGCCGGTGTCTATGACAATCGCCTGAAAAAAGGCATGCTGCTGCAGTGTGACCCGACGGTCATCTATGCGCTGGAACAGAACGACAGTTACACCGGCACGCTCACGTTAAGGGATTTGCGGTTCAATTCACCCTACAACACCTATCTGCACGCGGGCCTGCCTCCCGGACCGATCGGCAATCCCGGCGATGCCTCACTTCGCGCGGCGCTCAATCCTGAGCCAACTAACTATCTCTACTTCGTGGCCAACACGCAGGGCGGCCATTTTTTTGCCTCCACGCTGGCGGAACACAACAAAAATGTGGCCAAATATCATCGGCTCTTGAACGGCGAACCCGCGGATCCCCCGGAGACTCACGCCAGCTATAAGCGCGCGGCGGGCCCGGCTCACAAAGGCAAACGATGAGGGACGACCTGAAAACGAAAAAGAACCTGATCCTGGAAGCGGCCCGCGCCATCGGCGTTCAAAAGTGGACTGCCGCGGAAATCGACCAGTTGCGGCGTAAGCTCCTTGCCGATCATGGCGAAGCCGGAAAAACGGGAAATGACTATATTGCCGATGTCCTGAAAACCATGGGCTGGAAGGTGCAACTCAGCGAACGGGAAGAGGCCGAGGAACGTTTCGAGGAAGAGTTCGCGGACATTTTGCATTTCAAGACGCTGCCCGACGCGGAGGTCAGCATAACGCGCCTGGACGAACTGATGCGACGATTCCGCGCGCACGGAGAAGAAGCAGCGGTGCAACGCGTGCTGGAGATTGCCCGGCTTGGGAAACGCCGCGCGGAGATGATCTCTCACAACCGCAAGGTGGAGGCGCGCAAGCGCGAGGAAAAGAAGGAAATCGCGGAGTGGTTCCGCATTTGGCTGGAAACTCCGGATGCCTTCTTCGATTGGCTGGACGTGCGCAAAGCCACGCCGGAGTTCCGCGAGAAGTTCGGACAAATCGAGGAGGAATAGTGTTGGAGGCCGATACCAACGCCCCCGATCTTCCTCCTTATTCGCTCGACGTGCAGGCCCTGGAACTCGGCGCGAACACCAAGGCGGTGGAGCTTGAGCTCCTGGAAACGGAAAGCCGCGAGCCTTTGCGCGGAAGCGTAGCGGCGCAAATCTGGGCTGCCGCCTTTTCCGCGCTCGCGGCCAAGGAAATGCTCCTTCTGGATTTTTTCAGTCACGTGGAGCGCGTACGCGAATTCTGCAATACCCACGCGATCGCCTATCGTGAGGCGGGCCCGCGCTGCCTGGTGGTTCCGCAGCCGTCAACGGAGCAACTGGGCGAATTGTTCGCGCGCTTCGAAGCGGAAACGTTCGGCATGCGCGCCGGGCCTGCGGCACAGAACGCCGACCCAGCGCTCGAAAATGAACTTTCGCTCCGCGGCCTCGACGCTTATCAGACGGCCTACACCCGCTACACATTTTGCGCTGTCGTGGAGCCCGAGGATGCCTGGGTGACTCTTTTGAGCGAAGGACTCTGGCCCAGTGAGGTGATCCGCCGCCTGCGGCCGGCGCTCCAGCCCTTCGACGTCTATATCGCGCGGCCACAGTGAGCAGCACGACCGCGCCGAACTCAAAGATGGCCAGCGTCCGAGCAGGGGCCCGTTTCCGAGTAGCCCGTTATGGGGAAACTATCTATGGCAATTTCATCATGGCCGCTGGCACCCGTGGCGGCCACGACCTGACCAGTCGGCTCGGATGCAAAAGGGCCGCGATGGTTTAGCAGTGGACTAGTCCAGCTTCTTTTCCGACAGGAACTTCGACATCAGATCCGCAATTTAAAGGTCGTTCATATCCGACATCGGGAAGTGCGTGTTGCCCCAGATCTTGATGCGGAAGCCGGTATGAATAGAATTGGAGGACAGTTCCGGTCTGTGCCCGATCTCCCAAGCGGCAGACATTGCTGGCGCTAGGCCTCGCTTGCCGGAAATCCTTTATTTCAAGCTGTTATAGTCCTTATCGCTCACAGGCTCTAACCAGATTGTCTTTCCTTTTTGAGTGGGTGTAACCGCCACGTAGGCAAAGCTACTTTTGGGTGACGCACCGTGCCAGTGCTCCACGCCCGGTTGGCATTTAATGACGTCTCCCTTGTGAACGATGCGGACCGGCCTTCCGCGTTCCTGGTAGTAGCCAGTGCCTTCGGTGATTAGCAGAACTTGACCACCGGGGTGAATATGCCAATCCAGCTTTGCGCCGGGACCATAGGTCGCTTGGGCAATACTGGGATCGAAGGTACTGTCACCCACGTTGAGCTCACTCAGCCAGATATTCCCGGTGTGATTCTTGGTGGTGGAGAGGTCCCCTTTCGGGAAGAGTGAATCCGCTGTTTGTGCTTGGGCCCGACAGGTGAGTAAAAGGCCGACTGCGAAAGCGATGACTTGAAGTTTTCTTCTCATGGTTCTTCTCCTTTAATACTTTTCATTTTGTAAGTGCTTCACAAGCGGGAACGCTATCATTAGTCGGCGCGCTTTCCCGATTCGGTGGCCAACTGCGTCACGTCTAGCCTGGCTTTCCAGGGATCCGGAACCGCGCCAGCCGAGCCATCTGGATGGAAATCGAAGATCAAATCCTTGCTCGGATCGTAACGCGGCCACGCCGGCAAACCCGCACCGTTCGGATCTCCGGTCCTGGCGAAGTTGACCCAGTAGCTTTGCGCCAAGCGAGAGACCGCCTGATCCTGGGGTGTCGGCGGTGGTGGTGGCGGCCCGAAGCCACCGGTACCCAATGTGCCGAATACGAAGGCGATTTCACCGCCGTGCGGTGTCCCGGCTCGAAACATTTCCCGCATCCCAGTCTGAACGTAGGAGAACCGGTAGAGATAGACGGGCGAGCCGTTGGTCGCGAAGGCACTCGCTGCGAAGCGTGCCGGCTCGGCCTGGCCAAAGTCGTCGTTTGCCCTCGATACCAGCGTGGCCAAATCCGCCGATCCGTCGGGATCGTAGGCAGCCTTCGCCTGGGCACTCCATTGGCCGAACCGAGCGAACAATTGCTCCTCGGTAGTCGCTTTTATCCGGTTGCCTGCAGTATCGGCACTGTTGCTTCCGAGCATGAGAGGAACGCGCGGCTGGCGGTGGGCTTTGTAGGCGGTCTCCGCCGTTTCCGTGATCAGCTTACCGTCAAGGATAGGCGTCGTCTCGTAGGACGGAACGCTAGCCCCCGGTTGGGTCGGCGCGCCGCGAAGGACCTCTTCGGCACTGAGGGCGCGCAAACGCGCCAGCGCGGCCTGATCGACGCCTTCGATTCCCATCGAGTGCGCGAAATTGATCCCGATCGTCTCGGCTGACACCGGATAATTCGGATCGATACCGTCTCTGCTCATAGGCCGCGCGGTGAGTACGCTGTCGCGTGAGCCGCCGGACTCAACGATGGCCTTATGGAACAGGCCTCGCGCCAGTGGCGAAACCAAGAGACTGTGTACCGAGACGCCGCCTGCGGAGAATCCAAAGATAGTGATATTTTTCGGATCGCCGCCGAACGCGGAGATGTTCTGCTGCACCCATTTCAGTGCTGCAATCTGATCCATGTACGCATAATTCCCCTTTGGCTCGTCAGGGCGCTCGCGGCTCAACGCGGGGAAAGCGAAGAAACCGAAGCGGCCCACGCGGTAATTGGCAGCGACCAGGATGACGCCTTGTTTCGCGAACTCTGTCCCCGAGGTGAAAGGGATCGCGCTCGAGCCGCCGATGAACCCGCCCCCGTAAATCCAGAACATCACCGGCAGCTTTGCGCCTGAGGAGGCTCCCGAGGGCCGCCACAGATTGATAAAGAGGCAATCTTCCGACGAAGTCGGCGACATCGAAACGGTGCCGGGACGGAATGCCGCTTGCGCGCAATCCGCGCCGAACTTGCTCGCATCGCGTATCCCCTGCCATGGAGACAAAGGTTGGGGCGGACGCCAGCGGTTGTCGCCTACTGGCGCAGCAGCAAATGGAATTCCCTTGAAACTCGAGACGTCTCCTTCGGTCACGCCGCGCACGATTCCAGTGGAAGTACGAACCGTCGGCACCACAGTCGTTGAGGCAATGGCGGAATTTCCCGACCCTGTCTGTGCAAACGTCAACTGCACGTTCATCAAGAGATATAACCCAAGTATGGGCAAGCTTGATTTCACGTTTGTAGTCCTTTCTTGCCTTTCGACTTTCGAGTCAGGAGCGAATTCTGCATACAGGTGCCTAGAGCAGCATCTTAGCGTCCGGTCATCTTCAGCATGGCTTCAGGAAGGCGGGCTCCTTCGAGTTTCAGCTTGGAAGAAGCTTCGTCAATCTGCTTGAGGTCGTTCTGGGTCAATTCGACATTCACCGCGCCGAGGTTTTCCTCCAGCCGATGTTGCTTGGTGGTTCCTGGGATGGGCACGATCCATGGCTTCTGCGCTAGCAGCCAAGCGAGTGCGACTTGCGCCGGCGTCGCGCTTTTGCGTTCCGCGACGGCCTTGATCAGGTCGACCAGAACCATATTGGCCTTGCGCGCCTCGGGCGAAAAGCGAGGCACGAGGTTCCGGAAGTCGGTGGGATCGAACTTCGTGTTCTCGTCAATCTTGCCCGTGAGAAACCCCGCGCCGAGCGGGCTAAACGGCACGAACCCGATACCAAGCTCCTCCAGGGTCGACAAAAGCTCAGCCTCGGGACCACGCCAGAAGAGCGAGTATTCGCTTTGCGACGCGGTGATCGGCTGGACGGCATGCGCACGGCGGATAGTCTGCACCCCGGCTTCCGACAGGCCGAAGTGTTTGACCTTCCCCTCCGCAATCAACGCTTTGACCGTCCCGGCCACGTCCTCAATCGGCACCTCCGGATCGACGCGGTGCTGATAGAAGAGATCGATGTAATCGGTCCGCAAACGCTTCAGGCCGGCATCCGCCACTTGCTTGATATGCTCGGGACGGCTATTGGTCCCGCCGCGGCGCTCGCCAGTCGCAAGGTCGATGTCGAAGCCGAACTTTGTGGCAATCACAACCTTGTCGCGGATTGGCTGGAGCGCCTCGCCCACCAGTTCCTCGTTCACGAACGGCCCATAGGCTTCGGCAGTGTCGAAATGGGTCAAGCCATGGTCATAGGCGGCGCGAATCAACTTGATCATTTCGCCCTTGTCGGCTGCCGGGCCATAGGCCGCACTCATGCTCATGCAGCCGAGGCCAAGAGCAGAGACCTCCAGACCGCTTTTTCCCAATCTGCGCTTCTTCATGCGACTCTCCTTGCCTAGTTGTTTCGCCCATCCTGACACTATGAGCAAATGACCATGAAACGGTAGCCCGATCCTGCCGACTTATTGCCTATTCCTCTTGTCAGACGAAAAGCCAATGGCGCAGCTACAGCCAGGCGGCTATCTTAAGAAGCAGACTGCACAGATAGCTAACATGAAAAACACCAAAGAAAACACCACTCTGAAAGTAAGCCAGGCCCGCGAGTTGCGCGCAGAACTCGCGCGTAATATTGCCTTCTTCATAGGCAAGGAAGAGAATCGGATAACGGAGATTCCGGGCGTGAGCCTCCACCGGCGGACTTCCCCTAGCCCTCCGTGCCGGATGACCTACCATCCTGGCGTAGTCGTGGTCGCCCAAGGTAGCAAACAGGTGAATCTCGGGCCGACGAGCTTCATTTATGACGAGTCGCATTTCCTGGTGACTGCCATCGATTTGCCAATCGTGAGCTGGGTGGCCGAGGCAACCGAGAAGGTTCCCTGTCTCGTGCTGTCACTCAAATTGGACATGTCTATGGTCCGGGAGCTGCTCGGCCGCGAGGAGATTCATGTCGCGGAGGCGCCGTCTGACAGTCCCGCTATGTCAATCGGCGAGACCACGCCGGAATTTCTGAACGCATGCTGCCGCCTGCTGGATCTTCTGGACAGCCCGGAGGACATTCCTTTTCTGAGCGGCCTGATTCAGCGCGAGATCACCTATCGCATCCTGCGGGGACCGGAAGGAGCGCGCTTGCGCGCAGTTGCAACACTCGGAGATCAAAGCCACCGAACGGCAAAAGCGGTAGCGTGGATAACCGCGAACTACGCTAAGCCGCTACACGTCGAGGAACTCGCGCAGATTGCCAGCATGGGCGTATCGACGCTACATCATCATTTCCGGATGCTGACGGCGATGAGTCCGCTTCAGTATCAGAAACAACTCCGGCTCCAATCAGCGCGTAGCCTGATGCTGAACAAGGGTCTTGATGCCGCCAGTGCGGCTTTTGAGGTCGGCTATGAAAGCCCTACCCAATTCAATCGCGAATACAGCCGCTTCTTCGGCCAGCCACCCATGCGGGACATTCGGGCGCTTCTTTCCCCAGATGTTCCGAAACTTGAATTGGTCGGTAGTCTCTGAATCAAGTTGTTTATGGCCTTCGTCCATAGCCGCAAGCCTGCGCTTTGAGGCTAATCGAACTTGCGCATACGTCGTGTGGTGTTCTGTGCGCGTTGTCGGCAACACGGAAACTGAGGCGATGCCAACCTGCTCCATTTGACCCGCCTGGCGGTGGCTGCTAAATTGCTTAATTTGGGCTTAGGACCAGGGAATTCATTGATGAAGCGTGCTTGGAAATGCAGGGTTTTGCTGACAGTGTCCGTCGCCGCTTGCGGCTGTGGGGGACATGTCCACCAGATCACCACTGTGCCTGCCGCTCAGCGGCTCGTGGCGAAAGACGCCACCGAGGAAGAGCTTTTGGACCGCTTCAACGTGCTCGCCCGTGGTGTGCAGAGCGTGAATGCCACGGTGGTAATGAAACCCACCGCCGGGTCAAAATACAGCGGCGTGATTGACGAATATCATGAGGTGAAAGCATTCATATTGGCATCGCGACCCTACAACATTCGTATGATCGGGCAAGCTCCGGTGATCGGGAAGACGGTGTTTGATATGGCTAGCGATGGCCAGAATTTTGAGGTTTCCATCCCATCGAAGAACAAATTCCTGACCGGGCCGGTTTCACTCGAGCGCTCCTCCAGCAAGCCGATTGAGAATCTGCGCCCCCAGCATCTGGTGGACGCTTTGCTCTGGCCGGAAATCCGCAGGGAAGAGGCAGTGCTGTTGGAAGAGTTCAACGACGAAGCTGCAAGGTATTACGTGCTGACGGTGTTGCGCGGCGGTTATCGCACGGAGATCCTGCGAAAAGTGTGGTTTGACCGCGCGAACCTTGACGTTGCGCGCATGGAGACTTTTGGCCCCAGGGGTGTTCTCCTCTCCGATGTGCGCTTCGGGGATTGGCAAGGAATTTCGCCCGCCAACGCGCAATCAGTTACCGCGCCTGTGAGCGAGTATCCGCGGACGATTCGCATGGAACGCCCTCACGATGAGTATCGCCTGGATATGAGCGTCGAAAAAATCAGTCTGAATGAGCCTCTGGAAGCGGATCGATTCAAGCTGGAACCTCCAGCCGGAGAGGAAATCGTGCATCTGGGTGACGCGGCCGAGGACAAAAAACCATGATGGGGCAACTCGTCCTGCGGAATCTGTTTCACCGGCCGATGCGCACACTAATCGGCGTGATGGCGGTTGCCGTGGAGGTTGCGCTCGTCATCCTCATCGTGGGTCTCACCTCCGGCATTCTCCAGGAAACCGCCAAGCGCATCGAGGGCATTGGCGCGGACATCATGGTGCAGTCGCCCGCGGCGCAGATGCTGATTACTTTCAGCGGCTCACCCATGCCCATCAAAATCGCGGACAAACTCGCGGAACTCAAATACGTCCAGGCGGTGGCCCCGGCTCTATTGCAGTTCAATTCCACGGGCGGCGTGGAGACCGTCTGGGGCATCGATGCTAAATCGTTCCGCGACGTCTCCAGCGGCTTTGTCTTCCTGCAGGGCCATGATTTGCAAGACCCCGATGACATTCTGGTGGACGATTGGCAAGCCAAAGCCAAGCACATCAAGGTTGGGGACACCTACACTCTCTTCAATCACAAATGGAATATTGCGGGCGTCGTGGAGCACGGCAAGGGCGCGCGCCTGTTCGTACCCATCGCCACGCTGCAGGATCTCGTAGGCGCCCATGAAAAGGCCTCGATTTTCCTCGTAAAATGCACGCACCCCGATCACACCGAAGACGTCATCGCCGAAATCAAGGATCTCCTTCCCAATCATCCCGTCCGGCCGCTCAAGGAATTCATGACCCTGATGACCTCAACAAATATTCCCGGCCTGCAAACCTTCATCAACGCCATGATCGCCCTCGCCGTTTCCATCGGCCTTCTCGTTATCTTCCTCACCATGTACACTACCGTGCTCGAACGGACCCGCGATATTGGCGTCCTGAAATCCCTCGGGGCCAGCAAAGTTCTGATCGTCCGCGCTCTCCTCACGGAAACTACCCTCTTGTGCGCCCTGGGTATTGCCGCCGGCGTGGGACTCAGTTATCTTGTCCGGGCAGGGTTTCTCGCTCTCTTTCCCACGCTTTCGATTCTGATTACGACGGAATGGATTCTGCGCGCCGGGCTCATTGCCTTGGTTGGGGCTGTGTTTGGCGCAAGCTATCCCGCGTGGCTGGCCAGTCGCAAGGATCCCGTGGAAGCGCTTTCCTACGATTGAGGAACTCTGGAAACTAGGCACAGATGGCAATCACAGTTACAATACGGTCGCTGATGGACGGAAAGCCGGACTCAGAGCGGAAGACTTTGGAGCCAATACTCAAGACCGAGAATCTCTGGAAGCTGTATCACGCGGGCAAGGTTGAAGTCCCGGCTCTGCGCGGCGTGAATTTCGACGTGTTGCCGGGCGAATCGGTGGCGGTCATGGGGCCATCCGGTTGCGGCAAATCCACTCTGCTATACGTCATCGGCGGCCTCGCGGGCGCCTCACGCGGCAAAGTGCTGGTTGACGGCAACGACCTAACCGCGATGGGCGATGCCGAACGTACCAAGCTGCGCCGCAGCAAGATTGGCTTTGTTTTCCAGCGTTTTAACCTCTTGCCCACCTTGACCGCCAGGGGCAACATTGCCATCGCGCAGTACATCCACGGCGACGGCTACGATCCGCACCGCTTCGACGTCGTCACGAAAATGCTTGGACTGGAGGGCCGCTTGCATCACCGCCCCTCAGAGATGTCCGGCGGCGAGCAGCAGCGCGTGGCCATCGCCCGCGCCATCATCAACGAACCGAAAATTCTGCTGGCCGATGAACCCACCGGCAACCTCGATACAAAAAACTCCGATATCGTGCTGGAAATGTTGCGTCGCCTGAACAAGGACCTGGGGCAAACCATTGTAATGATTACGCACAACCCCGAGACGACCACCTATTTCGACCGCGTCGTGCACATGCGCGATGGCATCATTGTTGATGGGGTCCCGGCGGACTGATATGGCGGGCCTCAGTCAAATTCTTTCGCGAACGTTCTTGTGGTCCTACGAACGCGGCTCCTGGCAATACGACGTTGCCGTAATTTTGATCCTGGTGTTCGTGTTGTTGACGCCGCGGGGGTGGTTCCGCGACCAGCCGCAGGTAGGCTTGCCCGCGAACACCAGCCAGGTGGAATTGCTCTCCAAGGACGGCCAGAAAGAAGTCTATCGGGTGGATGCGCGCGTCCTGGCCCCCCCGGAGCGCACCCCGGCCCTGCAGAACGATTTGCACAATGTCATGCAGAAGGCCAGGCCGGACCTGCACGATGGCCGCTTCTCCATCGGCACGATTGAGGCCCAGCGCGATGAAAAAGGCAATGTCGTGGCCTACGAAGTGACCATCCGCCACTGATTGTCGCTTAGCCCGCTGCCGCCGGACCAATTCCCTCATAACCCCGCGCTTGGGCTGTGCTTCGAGGCGTGCTGTGCTACGATTTGATAGGAGCCAGGTTCACGCAAGTTCCGCTCCAGGGGTTGCTTTGAGACGATTTCGCCTGCTTTTTTTGGTGCCTTTTCTGGCCGCGTTCGCCGGCATCCATGTCGCCCGTGCCGGACAGTCCGGTGGAAAGATCACCCTCAATTTCGTGCTTTCCATGATGGATAGATCGGCCAAGGATTTTCATAGCCTCACCGCTGATCTCGAGCACATCAAATACACCGCTGTGGTGAAGGATACCTCCACGGATACCGGCCAGATTTTCGCGCGCAAGGACGAAAAGATGCGCATCGATTTTCAGAAGCCCGACCAGCGCACCATCCTGCGCGAGGGCGACAATCTGTACATCTACACCCCGAAAATCAACCGCGTTGAGGAATACAACATCGGCAAGCACCGTGCCCTGGCAGATCAGTATCTGGCCCTGGGCTTTGGCACTAAGGGTGACAACCTCAAGAAGAATTACCAGATCACTCTGGTCGGCGAAGAAGAGCTCGATGGCCACAAGACTGCCGTGATTGATCTGGTGCCGGATTCCGATGAGATGCGCAAACAAATCACCAAGATCGAAATGTGGGTGGACGAAGCTTCCTGGCTGCCGATACAACAAAAATTCTTTGAAGCGGGCACCGGCGATTATTTCATGTCCCACTACAAGAACGTGCTGAAGAACCTGAAAATTGACGACAGTAAGTTCAAGCCCGACTGGCCCAAAGGCACCAAGGTCGAAAAGCCCCGCGGCTAAGTTGGCCGCACGCAGCACTCACGCGGAAGCGCGAGCCTTCTCTCGCTCCAATAGTCTTTCTTTCCGCTGTAAGCCCCAGCGATAACCCGCCAGCGTACCATCCGTGCGGATTACGCGATGGCACGGTACGACGATGGAAACCGGATTGGTGGCACATGCGCGCGCCACCGCGCGAACTGCTCTCGGCTTGCCCAAGGCGCGCGCCACCTGGGTGTACGTGCGCGTCGCACCGCGAGGAATCTTCTGCAATTCCTGCCACACGCGGCGCTGAAATGCCGTAGCTTGCACATCCAGCGGCAAATTTACGCTCGGTGCATCCCCTTCAATGCGATGGAGAATCTCCTGCAGCCATTGCTCGATCGCTTCACGCGTCCGGCGGAACTCCGCGCGCGGGTATTCTTTGTGCAGCGCGTCCACGAGTCTTTCCTGATTTTCTCCCAGGTACACGGCAGAAACGCCGCGTGGCGTCGCGGCCACCAGCACTTTCCCGATCGAGGAATTCGCAATTGTGTATGCGATTTGCATGCCTGGTGCTCCTTTTCTATAAGCTGCGGGCGTCATGCCCAGATGCGTGTTCGCTTTTTCGTAGACCCGGCTCGGCGAGCCGTAACCACAAGCGTATAGCGCGTCGGTAATCTCGCTCCCTTCCCGCAACAGCTTCTTAAAACGCGCCATTCGCGACGCTTGGGCGAACGCCTTCGGCGTCAGCCCGGTCATGCGGCGAAACGCCCGGCGCAGTTTTGCGGGAGAAGCGCCGATCTGAGTCGCCAGCGATTCCAGTCGCACGCTCTCCTCTTCCGAATTCCCCAATGCCTCCGCTGCCTTGACCACTAATGCGGAGAGTTCCGGCCGTTCTTTCGGGCGGCAGCGCTGGCAAGGGCGATAGCCTTGGTTCTCCGCTTCCTGTGTCGTGCGAAAGAAAACGGCGTTGTGCCGCAGCGGCCGCCGCGCCGGACAGGACGGCCGGCAGTAAATGTGCGTGGAACGCACGGCAAACACAAAGTCGCCATCCGCGCGCGCATCGCGGTGCAGCGTGGCCTGCCAATATTTAGCCGCGGCTTGGGCTGAAATACTTCCCGGTTGTTTGTCCAATTGCGTTGTGTTCATGTGTCAAGACTACCGCGAGCCGCGGCCCGCTTCTATCCGTTTTCTGACGCCAAATTTTGCGCCCCCGGCCACAAGAAAAGGCGCTAGGCCTCTCCCGGTGCGGGGATCGCTTCATCCGCTTCCATCGGATCCTTGTGCGGCATGGTGATCACCAGGATCACTGCCGTCAAAATCACCGCGCTGGCCAGAATCGTTCGCAAGGTAAGTGCCTCGCCACCCAGCAGCCAGCCCAGAAACAGCGCTACCACAGGATTCACGAACGCATAAGTGGCTACGTGCGCCGCAGTGCCGCGCTTCAGGATGTAAACGTAAGCGCTGAAGCCCAGCGCAGACCCAAACACCGCCAGATAGCCGAGTGCCAGCCACGAGCGCAGCGTTACTTGCGCCAGATGAAGTTCGCGATACTCCCCGCTGATAGCAGCGACGAGCAGCAGCGCCGTGCCCCCCGCGACCATTTGCATGGCCACGCCCAGCATCGCCGACTTTGGGATTGGGTGGTGTTTGGAGTAAATGGACCCGATCGCCCACGCCAAGGAAGCCAGCACCAACGCAAGCGCACCCAGTGGATCCACTCGCTCTGTGCCTCCCAGGTGTTTGGGGCCGACCAGCAGGGCCATCCCCGCAAAACCTAGCACCAAGCTGGCCAGCACGCGCGGCGCGGGGCGCAAACCGCCGGGCCTGAGCCAATCCACCAAGACCATCCACAGGGTCACCGTGGCCACCAGCAGCGCTGCGATTCCTGACGGAATGACATTCTCGGCCCAGCTTACTGTGCCATTGCCGCACAGAAGCAGCAGGACGCCCGTAACAATCGCCGTGCGCCACTGCTTCAGGGTCGGCCTCTCCCCGCCCACACGCCGGAACACGGGGTAAAACACCAAGCCCACCGAGATATGACGCAATCCAGCCAGCACGAGGGGCGGGAAGCTCTCAATTCCCATCCGAATGGCGAAGAACGTGGAGCCCCACAGGATATATACCGCAGCAAAAGACACCAACAGAAGCGAAGTGGCTTGCGTTGGGGCGGCATTTGCTCTGGGCGGGGCATTGGGCGTAGTTTCCAGGGTTTCTGCCGACATTTCGAGTCTGTCCATCGACGATACGGGGCCATGATTTCATGTCCAGCGCCATATTGGAACCGGGGATCGGGAGGAAAACCCTCCACAAATGCCGTCAAAGGAGCGAGTACTATACCCATCTGTTGGATCTTAGGGCACTCCTACTCTTTTCCACAGGTTGACTTTCCCTGCCTCAAAGTGGGATGTTGGCGTCCTAACAGTTTTTTGGGGTCAGTGTCTTACCGAGTAAAAGCACTATAGAAGTCGCTCTATTTTTCTGTCCATCTCTCTGAGGGGCGAGATGAGCGCTAGGAACCGCGCGTTAGCTTGGGACAATTTGCCTTCGTCGCCGGAGACGGCAGCCCGCACGGGCGTCGCTCCCGCATTCCCGGAGACCTTGGAACCTTCGCGGAGCCCCGCCTTGCGGGTCATGCCGCTGTTGCGCTCCCCGCACCCCCACCGATTCGTGCGCGTGCCTACCCATGCTGTGGGCGTTTACATCGAGCAGCGCGAATCTCCGCGCGCCTCTCTGAAGTTACCCTTGAAGCTGCGCAGCGTCGCCGGTGCAATCGAGCAGTTCCCCGTTTCGCTCGTAACTCGCGACATCAGTGCGTCCGGCGTATATTTCCTGTGCCCCAAACCTCTGGAAGCAGGCACGGAAATCGAGTTGGACATCGTTCTGGTCAGCCGCCCTCTCGGCTACGGCAACGTGGTCGTTTCCTCCAAGGCCTGCGTGCGGCGCATCGAACCCGCGAATATGCCCGGATGGTTCGGCATCGCCGCAAGCTTCAGTGATTTTGCCTTTGACCGCGACGATCACATTCCCAATCGCTTCGCCGCAGATTAACCGCTACTCTTTTCTTCTCACCTCTGTGCAAAATCCTGCAATCCCTGTTCTGCTATTCTTGGGGAGATGACTGCCCCCCGTAACCTCGCCGCGGTGCTTTTCGATTGGGACGGCACGCTGATCGATTCCTACCACGCCGATTCCCAAGCTTATCTGGCGCTCTTTCAAGAGATCGGCGTGCCGTGGGGCCTGTCGGAACTCGAGCGCCATTATTCACCCGATTGGTATGCGGTCTATCGCGCGGCAGGGATACCAAACGCCCGTTGGCCGGACGCCGACCGTATCTGGCGCGCCGATTATGCAAAACACCGGCCCAAGCTGATGAACGGTGCGCGCCGCGTCCTCGGACAACTGGCCCGGCGGCACCAACTGGGTCTGGTCACCAGCGGCGACCGCAACCGTGTTATGGGCCAATTGCGGGATTTTGGATTGCTCCGTGTCCTTCGCACGCGTGTCTGCGGCGGCGATCTGGAAGAAAAAAAGCCGCATCCCGCGCCATTGCTGATGGCTCTCCGCCAGATGGCTATCGAGCCGGCTGAATGTGTCTACGTGGGCGACACGCCGGAAGATGTGGAGATGGCGCGCGCCGCGGGAGTGCGTGCGATTGCCGTGCTGGGACCCTTTCCCACGGAGAAACGCCTTCGCGCAGTGCACCCCGAGTTCTTGCTGGACGATTTGCAAAAGCTGCCGGGACTGTTGCGTGAATTGTACGGCGAAGCGCGGCGTCCACACCCTCGTTCCTGATACAACGAGACTACAGAAGCTCCCTCAGGGTTTGGGCTGCGGCGGCGCGCTCGCGGAAGGCGCCGGCTTCGGCGCCGCAGGTACGGCCATCGGCGGAAATGGCTTGAAGTTGGTCCACTTGATCGTGACACGAATCGGGATGTCGCGGTCCTTCAATTTGTAAACTTCTTCGGAGCGCGCGTAGTCGGGGAACCAGTATTTGCCGTCTACATTCTCGCGGTAAATTTCAAACATCCCGAAAGGCAGAGTGGGCGGGTGCACGGGGCCCAGATCCGTGACCCATTTGCCGTAGGTCTTCACGACTTCCAGATACTTCTGATCCACCCAGAGGATACCGTCGAAGAGCGGGTGCTGCCGGTCCAGCATTTTGGGGTGTACCTGAAAGATATAGCAGTCCACTTCGTCCACTTTTTCCGTGCTCAGGTACTGCAGGTCGTATTTGGACATTTGCGAGAGCGTGACCGGATAGGGAGGAATGCGCGTCAGGTATTGCGCATCTTCGGGCTCGAATTGCAGGTATTGCAGCGTGGATTCCGGGGCGGCAATGGCCTTTTCGTAGAGCTTGCCATCGCCGGAACGCACTGCGTCGTACGTGGCGTCGTATTCGCCCGAGGGCTTGCCGTCGGGGCCAAATTCCTGGATGCGGATGGTCTTCCGGTAGGCATACTGCGGCCGCGTGGCCTCGTAGAGATCTTCCTTTTGCGCGAAGGACTTGATGATGAGCGCGGGCGGGAGCGAGGGCGGGGCTTCGGCCTCTGGCACGCCTACCACCCGGCGGACGTTGTGATCCGGTGGCGGCGTGAGCGGGCCGGGCGCGTTTTCCTGCGCTGGAAGACCACGCGCCGTCAGGAAAAAGAAAAATGACAGTACAAGAAAAAACACCGTGCGCGGTAAAATGATTATCCGACGGAAGCGATGGCTCTTCATGATTAGTTGGATGCGCGGAGCTTGCAACTGCGCCGCCCGCGGCCCTTGGCATACTGCCAGTGTAGCGCAAATTGCCGGGCAGATTGCCGCCGTGAAGGGAATCGCTGGATTCTCAGCCGCGATTTTTCAGGAACCGTGAACCAGCAACTTCATGCGCGACGCTTTTTTGTGACCGGACGCGTGCAAGGTGTGGGCTACCGCGGGTTCGTCGAGCACGTTGCCGGGAAACTCGGCCTCCACGGATATGTGCGCAACCGCCGCGACGGCCGCGTGGAAGTTTTTGCCATGGGCACGCCGGAGAGGCTCGGGCAACTCCGCGTGGCGCTGGAACGCGGCCCGATGATGTCCGATGTGGCCGGGCTGAATGAGGAACCGGACGCGGTTGATACGCGGTACACCGGGATTTTCACGATTGAGATGACTATCTGACGGAGAGCCGCAGCCATGGATGATCTGAAGAAACTGATTCGCGAAGTTCCGGATTACCCGAAGCCGGGAATACTTTTTTATGACATCACCACGCTGTTGAAGAACAAGCAGGGCTTCCGCACGCTGATCGACAGGCTCTGCTCCCACTATGCAGGCCACAAGATTGATCTCGTCGTGGGCATCGAAGCGCGTGGCTTCATTCTTGCGCCAGCCCTCGCCTACAGCCTGCATGCGGGATTCGTTCCCGTCCGCAAGCCGAACAAGTTGCCAGCCAAGACAACGCGCATTTCCTACGGTCTGGAGTACGGCACGGACACGCTGGAGATCCACGAAGACGCCGTGCAAAAGGGCCAGAATGTGCTTCTCTGCGATGACCTGCTAGCCACCGGTGGCACCGCCGCTGCCGCGGTTCGGCTCATTCGTTCGCTTGGCGGCAAAGTGGATGGCGCCGCGTTTGCCGTGGAGCTGAGCTTCCTGCATGGCCGCGAAAAACTCCCCGGCCTGGACGTCTTCTCGCTGATCCAGTACGAAATTTGACGCGGCTGGGGCGCGTCTCTATTTCTTGTGCGCGCCGCGTTGGCGCAAAGCTTCAAACAGCACAACGCCCGTGGCCACGGAGACATTCAGGGACTTCACCGGGCCGCTCGTCGGCAGCGACACCACAAAATCGCAGCGCTTCCGTGTGAGTTCGTGCAAGCCTTTTCCCTCGCTGCCCATTACAATCCCTGTCGGGGACGTGTAGTCCACTTCCGTGTAGTTCTGCTTCCCTTCTTCATCGAGCCCCACAAGCCAGTAGCCTGCTTCCTTCAACTGCTCCATCGCCCGCACCAGGTTGGTGACCTTGGCGATCGGCAGATGCGCGATGGCTCCTGCGGAGGCGCGTGCCACGGTGTCTGTCAGGCCTGCCGCGCGCCGCTCCGGGATGATCACGCCGTGCGCTCCTGCAGCCAGCGCTGTACGAATCACCGCGCCAAGGTTGTGCGGATCTTCCACCCCATCGAGCAGCACAATGAGCCCCGCCTGATTCTTCGTGTTATTCCCGTTCGCCAGAATGTCTTCCAGCGTGGACGCCTCTCGGGAGGCTGCAATCGCGACTACCCCCTGATGGTCGCGCGAATTGGCCAGCCGGTCGAGTTGCCCGCGATCCTCAAAGCGCACGGACACGCCGCGCTCCCGGGCAAGCTGCACGATCTCTTCAATGCGCGAATCCTGTCGTCCCTTGGCGATCACAATGCGGTCGAAAGCGCTCCCCGCTTCGAGCGCTTCCCGCACCGCGTGAATCCCCGTGAATCGGTCCATGATTTGCAAGTTTACAGTTTTCAGTGCTCAGTTCACAGCCCGCGGCGCGATCCCGGGCGCAATCTCATCCATCGAACCGCCCAATTTAATTCATCGCCCAGACCTGTCATCCCGACCGGAGCGGCCCGACATTTTCTTTCGCGCCTGAATTTGGCGCGTCGGGCCGCGTAGTGGAGGGATCCCTCCACGGATCTTCACTTGTTTGCGAACACAATCCTTCAAGCCCCTGCAAACAACCCGTCAGTCCAGTGCCGCGCAGAATTCCAGGATGCGCGCGCACACGGTTTTCACGGGCACGGCAAACGGCAACGCCGCGGCCTCGTCCACAAGTAGAATCACGCGGTCGAGTTCGCCCTCGCCGGCACGCCCAGCCAGCGCCAGCCGGATGGGATGAAACATCTCGCGGCTGCGCACCTCAAGAGTCTCTTTCAAGTGCGTCACAACCTCCTTGAAGCGGTCCGAGGTGAAAGGTTCCGGCTCAAGCAACAGCAAGGCAAGGTGCCGGACAACGTCGCGGGCCTCATAACGCGAAAGGACGGCGTGCGCTTCCGTGGAGCGCAGGATTTCCGCGGCGTCGTAGCTGAACACCAATCGCAGCAGGCTCGCCAGCCCAACGCGGTCTTCCACAAAATGGCCCAGCAGCGCGGCGGCGTGTTCGCAGAAGGCAAGCACCTCGGGCGAGGGCTCCCCCGCGAGCCACTGTTGCTCGCGAAGAATCGCGAGCACATCGTCGCCACGAAACGGATTCTCGCGCACCGGGTGACCCGGGATGTGATCGGGCGTCGACATTGGAAGTCATCTCACAAGTACTTCTTTGGGGGTCGGAGCTTCAGCTCCGACATTAAGATCCCTCAAAGAATGGGCTTTAGCCCCTGAGGAAACTCTTCCCGCCAAATCCATTCGTGAGCAAGCTCTGGAATCAGAGCGTCGAGATCGTGGCGATGACATGAGCGGCGATGGCTTCGCCGCGGCCGACGGCATCCACGCCCTCGTTGGTCTTGGCTTTCAGGTGGATTCTCTCGACGGGGACTCCCAACGATTTGGCCAGCGCTTCGCGCATCTTCGGGAAATGCGGGCCAAGCTTGGGGCGTTCCAGAATCACCACCGCATCCACGTACTCAATCACGAAATGTTTTTCGTCCAGGAGCTTTCGCGCGTGCTCAAGAAAGAGCAGGCTGTTCGCGCCCTTCCACTGGGGATCGCTGTCTGGAAAGTGCGTCCCGATGTCGCCGAGGCCCGCGGCCCCCAGTAGCGCATCGCAAAGCGCGTGCGCCACCACGTCGCCGTCCGAATGCCCCACCGGGCCTTTCTCGAACGGCACTTCAATTCCCCCGATAATCAGCTTGCGCCCTTCGGCCAGGCGATGCAGGTCGTAGCCAATGCCACAGCGGTAGCTCATGCCTTCTTCTGCTCGGCGTGGAGATAAAAGCGCGCCAGGTCCATGTCCGCGGGCTTGGTGATTTTGATGTTGCGCTCGGAGCCTTGCACCACATAAACGTCGTGGCCCATCCGCTCCACCAGCCCCGCTTCGTCGGAGGCACTGAGGCCATCCCCTTCCGCCTGCGCGAAGGCTTCCTTCAGCAAACGCGTCTCGAAGACCTGCGGCGTCTGCGCCAGCACGATGCGTTCCCGCGGAACCGTCGCGGTGATCAGCGCCACGTCTTCCGGCAGGCTGGCGCGTTTCACTTCCTTCACCGTGTCCATTGCCGGGACGCCCAGAATCGCGGCCTTGCAGCGGCGCGCTTCTTCAATCACGCGCGTGATTTGTTCCACGGTGACAAACGGCCGCACGGCATCGTGCACCACCACCAGCTCCGTCTCGTCGCCGATCAGCTTCAAGGCTTGCGCCACAGAGTCTTGACGCAAATCACCGCCCTTGATTACGCGGACCGGTTGCTTGAATTTCTCTTCGCGGATGCGCGCCCCCAGCCGCTCCACATTGTCCGCGCGCGTGGCCACGATAATCTCCGTGATCAGCGGGCAAGCCGCGATGCGGCGCAGGCTGAGTATGACGATGGGCACGCCATCCAGCTCCAGAAATTGTTTCGGTGTCTCCGCACCCATGCGCGTGCCGAGACCCGCAGCGGGAAGTATTGCAGTGATATGAGTCATAGGATGAAAGCAGTCCGGCTGAAGCACTGTCTACCTGGCTTAAGCGCTTAGGCGCGGGTTGCAGAAAGTTGAGTGTACCTCAAGCGGGCGCCCGAAGCGAAGCCCTCCGAACGCTAGTAAGTGGGCCAGTTTCTGGTTTGCCGTCATCCACCCTTGAATCGCCGGGAAGCGACTGAGAGCAACTTCCCACATCGGGACATCTGGACAGCGGTGCGAAACTGCGCGTCATCCTCCGAGTGGCCCGAATGAATTCATATCCGTTCGACACTAACATGAAGGCAATTGCCGTCGGCTCCCCAGGCTAGATTCGAACTAGCAAATCTTCGGTTAACAACCAAGGGAAATCAAAATCTAAACGCCCTATCTGGTGTCGCTTACAGGCAATTCGGAGCCATTTTTCCTTTTCTAGTCGCACCCAATCCCGCATCCAAACTTACTAAAGCCACCATGCGTCCAACTTAATCGACGTTGCACTCGCGAACTTGTAGCTCGGCTCCAGAGGATTGTTAGGGGCAATCTATGACATTAGATTCGGCTCGGGAGATGAAGAAGAAGCCCTCTGGAAGGGTCTAGACTCCAAACTGTCCTGGCTTGAGAAAGCTCCAGTTCAAAGAAGGTTCGATCTATTTCGTCGGTGCCACTACCCACACATATTCGAGAATGTCTACTCCGGTGTTGGTGACGTTGTGTTTCGTCACTGGCGGGATATACGCGAGCATGTGCTCATGCAGTGGTACATCGGCCTGGTCCTCGCTCCATTGCGAGCCATTCCCCTTCCGGACTGGCGCGGCATTTGTCAAAAGGTTCCTCCAAAGGTTCTTACTAACGAAAATCGCACCTGAAACGGTTCGGCGGGGTGGTAAACGTTTGTGAATGCCGGCGCGGCTGTTGGCGTTATGCGGGAGACGTAGGCGTAGGTAATGTCGTCATTGCGGCGATCCGTCAAATTCAAAAAATCAGCCGAAATGCGCCATTGCCGATTAAATTTATAACCGAGCCCCATATTGAGCAACAACGTTGCGTTTGAGCGGTTGATTCCGTCGGACGTCAAATCGCGCGGGCCAAAGTAGCGCAAGCGGAGAGTCGACGTAAAGCCTTTGTAATTGTGCAGTGTGATGCCCGATGAAACCACCACCCTAACCGCTTCGGGGACGAGTTTTCCGCCCGGGCCTTGCACGGGATACGGGGCACCAGGCACGTTGGCATACGCCGCATCATCCGGGTCTATTTCCGTAAACCGGGCGCGGGAGTCCGCCACATCTAAATCAAGAACCAAATGTTCCGTTGGCGTGTAGTAGTTCGCCCATTCGATGCCGTAGCGGTTGCTCGGCGATGCCGAAGCACTGGTGCCGCCGGTGTCGCCATCCTGCTGGAGTTCGGAGTAACTGTATAGATACCAGAGCGAAAGGGTGCTTTGCAGATGCGGGAAGGCTGAGGTGCGCACACCGAATTCCCCGCCCTTGGTTTGGACCAGGGGAGGAATTGGGGTGGAGGGCGTTGGGAAAGGATTGTCCGGTGAAATCGGTTGCGTCCTTTGCGTAGCGCCGCGCGCATCGTTGCTGTGAAAGCCGAACCCACCCTGAACATAGAACTCCGTCTTGGCCCACGGGCCGAAAATCAAAGTCCCTTTCGGGCTTGGCAGGAACTTGCTCGCCGTGCCGGAATTGAGCTGCGAAAAGTTGACCTCCGGGGCGCCAGGCAATTCGGTGGCGACATAAGTGGGGTTCAAGTTGGTAACGTCATAGAATGCATAGTCGCCGCGGAAGGCCAGGTCGGAGCGGAGTTTGTCGAACCACTGGATTTTATTTTCCACATAAAAACCGAGCATCGTGTCGGTAAATTTACTCAAATCCGTGGCCGCGGGCAAAATCGGATAGTTTCCATTGATGGTCCCGTCGGGGCCGCAGGCGGGGATGGGGTTGGTATAGCAGGCGACGGTATCAAGCTTCTCCGTGCGCACGCGATCTTCCGCCCGGTAGAGGCCGTTGTGGACCCAATCGTTGCGGACCTGCAAGCCGAACGTATTTTCCACCTTGCGGCCAAACCATTGGCTGAAAATGGTGTGGTGTGCGTCCAGCCCAGCCACCCAGCGCCTGTCCTGCTGTTCGAACTGATCACCCTTATTGGGATCATCCAGGTAGTAAGTGAAATCGGAGAACAAATTGAGATCGTAATAAAACCCGTAGGCCGTAATTTTCGTTTCGGAATGTTTGTCCTGGCGATGCCATTCTCCCTGCAAGCTGTAACGCTGTGACTCGCCACCGTCCGCCGGGTCCAGTGTGCCGAAGTAGCCAACCAGGGGAATGGCGTCAACGGGCATTTGATCGCTCGAGTGCCACGTTCCACGGTAGGCGCGGGCCGTGATGCTGAAACCATGGGCGTCTCCGCCCTGGCTATAGGTTACAAGGCCGTTAAACTTGTAATAGTTGTCCGGGTGCGTCCAGGGGCCGTTATCGTGATACGCTTCTCCGCCGTAAAGCAAATTGCCCGAGCCGAGCTTTTGCGATATGCCGAAAACGGCGCGCCCAAAGCCATACATCCCGCCTTCCACCTGGACGAAGTTCTGGGGCAGCGTCTTAAAAAATTCCAAATGGGCCGATCCAGCTGAGCCAAAGTTGCCGACATCCGCGTAATAAGGGCCTTTCTCGAAATTCACCCCCTGCACAAACTCCGGGATGACGGTGTTCATGTCCGAGTACCCCTCGCCATGCGCGTGCGACGGCAGGTTAAGGGGCATATCGTCAAGGAAAATGGCGATATCTGTGCCGTGGTCGAGATTGAAGCCGCGAAGAAAATATTGGTTGGCCTTGCCGCCGCCGGCGTGCTGCGTGATGATGAGACCGGGAAGCGCCTCCAAAACTTCTCCCGAACGAAGAATCGGACGATCTTGGATTTCCGTTGCTCCCACCGTACCCTGGGTGGCGGAATCGGCAATTCCGATGAGGTCATCCTCCCGGCCCTGCACGTTTATGGTGGTGCTCACGGAGCCCACAGCCAGAGAGATGCGCAGCGGGGCCGGCGCCTCAGTGGTCCCTATGGTGACGGGGATTTCTTTGGTTTCAAAACCGGGATTAGATACCACGAGTCGATAATTACCTGCTGTGAGTCCAGAAATAATGAAGGAGCCGTTCTTGTCCGACAGTGTCGTTATTTGTACAATACCGTTCGCGCTTCGAACCTGCACGGTAGCTCCGGCAATCACCGCACCAGACGTGTCAAAGACAGTTCCTGATAGCTGAAGCGGATAAGCCGCAGCACTCGTGGCGGCCGGCGTCTTCTCCTGGGCGGCAACCAAGAATGGAGTAACAAGCAGTAACAAAACGACGACAGCTTTTCTTGTACTCATAGAATACGATTCTCCCTTTCGTGCTACCGCAAGGCGGCGCTGGCAGCTTCAGCCTGGCATGTCACGATCAGCTATAGGCTTTGGGCTCGGAACTACCGTTGGTCAGGGGAGCGAGTTTCATAAGCAAGTCCATCGGGTAACACTGTTCTTATATTCCTGCTACGCGCCAATAGTGTACGAAAATGACTGGGAGTCCGGCAACACCTAAATGAAATATTCCAAAAGAACGGCGACGACAGTCGCCGCTTTTCTATGCAGGGTGGTCACACGGGTGAAACACTGGGGGACGGGAACGTACGTGAGAATCTACTTGGAATGACGCGAAACGGTTTCCGGCGAGCTCATTACGAGACGCCCGTGTTGGACTCCCTTCGTACTAATGAGCCGGTCTGCCAGCTTTTGGACATCCCTTGACTTGCCGCGAAGCACGATCACCTCCAGACAACTTTCGTGGTCAAGGTGGACGTGCAAAGTGGAAATAATGAGTTCGTGATGCTCGTGCTGGAGATCCGTGAGTTTTTCCGGCAAAAGCCGTGTGTGGTGATCGTAAATCAGGGTGACGGTTCCCACCACGAACGCATTCGCGGCGATGACCACGGAACTAACCAGGCGGTCACGAATTAAATCGCGAAACGCCTCCGAACGATTCTCGTATCCCTTGTCGGTTATGAAGGAATCAAAGCGGTTCAACAAGTCCGTATCTATCGAAACTCCAATGCGACTGAGATCTCCCATAAACCCCTCTCGTTGCCGAAGCGATCAGGTCATAGCGTAGCACAATGGTTAAGCGCCGTAGCACCGGCCGGGTTGCCAGAGGGCGCCTATGATCTCTCCCACTGCGTACGTGAATTACTACTCGTTTAAATATAACTGCAGATCGTAGCTCGGCATATCCCTCTCCGATACGCTCGCGATTCCATTATTCAGAAGAGACTACCGAAGAACTCTCCGCAAAACGGATCTCGGCAAACTTTCATCACACTTCGGTAATGAACCCAATGTTCTTACGGAGCTCAATTCGCTGCGAAATAAGAGGTTGGCTCCCCGGGTAGGATTTGAACCTACAGCCTGTCGGTTAACAGCATGTGCGGCACGCTGCATTTGAACGCTCAGGGAGGACAATTGCGGGCTAGAAAACGGCGATATGGAAAGCCACAGTCGGGTTCCGGGCGGATTGTCGCCTAATCGGAAACTCCCGCACTTCCCTTACAAGGAGCCATTCAAACGGGCGATAGTGGGTCGGTTTAGTTTGAACCACGAAGGTCGGCATTCGGGGAAATGCTTGTGTGCTAGGCTGGCCGCCTCGTTATGTTAGGAACCAGATGCTAATCCACGTAAAACCGCGGCACGCGCTGGCTCACGCCCGACAACAAATCGGAAGTGACCGTGCCGATGCTCCGCGCGACAACGTTTGCCGGATGCACTTGCTGGCCCACCGTTCCGTAAACCGTCGCGATGTCCCCCAGCGCAGCGTCTGGGATGTCCGTCACGTCCGCCATGGTCACATCCATCGAAATGATGCCCCGCATTGGCGCGCGCTGCCCGCGAATGATCACGCTACCACGGTTTCCCAGGGAGCGATGGATTCCGTCGCCGTACCCCGCCGCCAGTATGGCAATGCGCGAAGGCCGTTCGGCCAGCCAACTGGCGTTATAACCCACGCCATCTCCCGCGGCAATCGAACGCAAATTGATCACTCGCGTGCGCAGACTCATCACTGGGTGCAACCGCAAGTCGGCTTCAAATTTTGTGCGCAGTTCCGGAGGATCGAATCCCGGATGATACCCGTAGAGCAGGGCGCCCGGCCGCACCATGTCCGCCCAAGTTTCTGGCAATGCCGCGATGGCGGCGCTATTCGCCAGGTGCAGAATGCCCGGATCGATGCTCAGCGCGCGCAACCGGTCTATTGCCGTATAGAAGCGTTCCATTTGCAGGCGGGTCTGCGGGCCGGGGCGGAGATCGATCAGAACTTCCGAGGAAGCGAAATGCGTAAACACGCCGCCAAGCGAGAGATGCGGGCACTTTGCCAACTGGCGAGCGAAACAATCCATATCGCCAGGTAAAATGCCCAGGCGGTTCATGCCCGTGTCGATCTTCAACTGAATGGGAACATTCTTCTTGCGCAGCTTGGAGGCTGCGGCTTCAAAACTCAGCAACTGTTCGCAGCGATGAATCGCCGGCGTCAGCTTGTATTCCAGTAGAACTTTCTCTTCGCCGGGCCAGAAGCCGCCGAGCACCAGAATCGGCTTGCGCACGCCGGCTTTGCGAATCTCTACGCCTTCGCCCGAGGAGGCCACGCCAAACCAGTCGGAGCCGTCCTGCTCAAGAGCCTTGGCGGTTTGCGCGCCGCCGTGGCCGTAGCCATTGCCTTTGACGATGCTCAACACTTTGCGCGGCGTCTTGCGCTTCTCCGATGCGGGATTTATGTAATCGCGAATCGCCCGAAAGTTTTTGGCGAGGGCGGAAAGCGAAACCTCCGCCCAAACGGGGCGGCCGATAAAATCAGCGGGATTTTTTTTCACGCGGGGCATGAAATTTCCTGGAGGTTCTAGTTTACGGCATTCACGCGCAGCGTCAAAAACACTGCGTCACACTGCGCGAGAATGACAACACAGGGAGAAGCACGTACGAGGCCAAGAGGAGGCGCCCATCGGGTAGCTGATCGTCGACCGGCATGGGCTTCGAGCCGAAGCAGAGGCGTTTGAATCTAAACGGGTTGCCAACTGGGGCGCAGGATTGAAGCAGTCCTGCGAAATGCCCTGAGGCCACGCCAAGATTCAGGGGCTGTGGCGAGCGGGACACGCTTTGTGTCACCTTACATTTCGTCGTCGCTTCCCGCAAATTGCGAGAAGGCGTCCGGCGCCGCTTCCTCGAATCGCGTCAGCCGGCTGCGGAACACAAACTTAACCTTGTCGGTGGGGCCATTGCGCTGCTTGGCGATCAGAATATCGGCCATTTCGCGCTCTTCCGGCGTGGCGTTCATGTTGAAGAAATTCGGGCGGTATATGAACATCACCACGTCGGCGTCCTGTTCGATGGCCCCCGATTCGCGCAGATCGGAAAGCTGCGGGCCGCGCTCCTCGCGTTCCGGGGCGCGCGTCAACTGGCTGAGAACCAGGACCGGGATCTGCAGCTCTTTCGCCAGGGCTTTGAGCCCGCGGGAAATGCTGGCGACCTCTTCCTGGCGGGAATTGAAACGCCCGCGCGCGGTTATGAGCTGGAGATAATCCACGATAAGGAGCGAGAGACCTTTGTCCCGCTTCAACCGCCGCGCCTTCGCGCCAATCTCCAGAACGCTGATGGAACCCGCGTCGTCAATCCACAACGGTGCGGAGGAGATTTGCCCTAGGCCTTCCGTCATGCGCCGCCAATCCTCGCGGCTCAGATGCCCGGTGCGGAATTTGTGCGCGTCCACCTGCGCCACGGAAGCCACCAGGCGCTGCAGCAACGATTCCTTGGACATTTCCAGGCTGAACACGGCGACGGGGAGTCCTCCACGTATGGCGATGTTCTCCGCCATATTCAGCGCCAGCGCGGTTTTTCCTTGCGATGGCCGCCCTGCAAGAATGATGAGTTCCGAAGGCTGCAAGCCGGACAGCAGCTTGTCCAGTTCTCCGTAACCCGTGGAGATGCCGGTAACGCTTTTGCCTTCCCGGAAAATCCTCTCCAGGCGCTCGAAATTGTCGCGGACGATATCCTTGATCGGCAGCAGGCCGACTTTGACGCGATCTTCCGCCAGCGCGAAGATGCTGGACTCCGCGTTATCTAGAACGGTGTCCGCGTCGTCCTCGCCATCTAACGCGCGCTGCTGGATGTTGTGCGTGGCGTGGATCAGGTTGCGGAGCATCGCCTTTTCCTTGACGATCCGCGCGTAGTGCTCCACGTTGGAGACCCGCGGCACGCCGTCCACCAGCGAGGCCAGATACGGCGCGCCGCCCGAAGACTCCAGCTCGCCGCGCCGGTGCAACTCTTCCGTGAGCGTCACCAGATCGATGGCATGTTGCGCCTCTCCCAGCGCCATCATCTGGATGAAGATGCTGCGATGCTGCGGAATGAAGAAATCGTCGGGCTTCAACGCTTCGATCGCGGTATTCAGCGCGTTGTTGTCCAACAGGATCGCGCCAAGAATGGAACGCTCCGCGTCCAGATTGCTGGGCATGGGACGTTCGAGAGTGGAATCAGCGGGCATGGGGGACAATAAGTACTAGAATGTACTTCGCTTTTGCTTCGCCCTTCCTTTGTAATAATTAGCACTTTTCGGGGTGTATGACAAGCGCAACTGTCATTCCATTCCGAACCACTCCTCGTCTTGAAGTGTGTGAAGGAATTCTGCGCGCATCATCGCCGCGCGTCAATCCATGTGCCTGTGCATCGCGAAGGAAATCGTTGCAAAACTTTTTCGCGCCCCAGCTCTCGTAGGGGTTCAGCACCGTTTACCCTGAGCGGCGAAGGGCTGGACCCCAGCGTGGCATGCACCACTGTGCTTGCAGCTGCGAAAACGTGGGTTATTCCACCGCGGTCAACTCGGCGCGCTCAGCCGGCCGGACTTCCTGTTCGATTTTTGCGGCCAACTGGTCCTCCGCAACTTCCAAATCATAGGCAGCCTGAAGGTTCAGCCAGTAACGCGCGCTGGTCTTGAAATAGCGCGCCAACCGCAGCGCAGTCTCGGTGGTGATGCCTCGCCGTTCGTGAACGATCTCGGAGATGCGCGTCACCGGAACCCGCAAATCCAGCGCCAACCGGTTCATGCTCAAGCCGAGCGGTTTGAGGTAATCTTCCCGCAGAATTTCACCCGGGTGAATCGGAGGTAGAAGTTTTTTCCGGCGAGTCATGTTGGCACCCCTCAATGATAATCCACAATCTCTACTTCAAACGCATCGCCCCCTCGCCAGCGAAAACAGATCCGCCACTGATCGTTGATACGGATGCTGTGCTGTCCCTGCCGTTCTCCCTTGAGGGCCTCCAGGCGGTTTCCGGGAGGGGAAGCAAGGTCGCGCAGCTCCACGGCGCTGTCCAACTGGCGCAATTTCCTGCGGGCGGCCCTCTCGAAAGAGACAAAGCGCGGCACACGCTGGCGCAGGTGGAGTTTCTCGGTATCGCGGCAGCGAAAAGACCGGATCACTAGCTAAGCGTATAACGTTCTACGTTAAACGTCAAACAGAAATTGGAGAGTAGTCCCAAGATATGAGACAGCTTCGAACGCTCTGGAGCTCAATATGGCTCCATGTTGGGAGACGTCAGACCTGAGGGGTACGAGAGTTGGGGCTGAAAACAGTTGGCACGGTTCTTCGGGTTCACGTAAAGGTGATAGGGTTCTGGACAAGAAGCCACCGAAACCCTTTGTTGCAGGAGTGAGAACCCACAGCCTGACGGGCAACTATCGTAACTTAGTGCCAGAAGCTTTCCTCTTGGCGTTCTCACAATACCACCTGCGATGATCGAGTCGATCCCTTGGATCTGGTATATGACTCGAAAGGGCCGTCCTTTGGCGTTCTCTTCAAGTGCGCATTGCGTCGCTTTCGATGCGTCTCCTCTGATCTTCACCCTGCCACAGTTGGTGCTTCGCAGCCCTGCAAGATAATGGCTCTTCCAGTCCATGGCGTCGCCAACCAATGGTACGACGACGTAGGTCATACCCATCGAGTCTGCGAAAAGAAACGCAAGGCAAACGAACAATGCAGCGCCAATCCACAACACCCGTCGCCATCTTCGTTTTGTGGAAGCCTGCATCTTGGTTGCCTCGCACAAATGGTAGGAGAGAGCCGCCCTCCAAGGCAATGCCCAGGAATGACCAACGCAGCCTAATCCCTGAAAAGATAGTTGAAGACCATGATGGAGGGACAGAACTATGATTCTTTTTCGACGAACACTTTGATCTCGGCGGTGACGTCGCGGAACACCTTGATGGTCACCGGGAATTCGCCGAGCGTCTTGATCGGGTCTTTCAGTTGCACCTGGCGCTTATCGATGCCAAAGCCCTGCGTCTTCAGCGCATCGGAAATGTCGCCCGTCGTGACCGAGCCGAACATCTGGTCGTTCTCCCCGGTCTTCCGCGTGAACTTCACCGAAACACCGGTGAGCAACTCCGCCTGCTTCTTCGCGGAGTCCAGCTCCGTCGCGGTTTTCTTGGCCAGCGCGCCGCGAATCCGTTCCAGCGCCTTCATATTCCCCGGCGTGGCTTCAATGGCCATCTTGTGCGGCAAAAGAAAATTCCGCGCGTAACCCGGCTTCACGGTGACCACGTCGCCGCGGTTGCCGAGCTTCTCTACATCTTCCTGAAGAATAATCTGCATAACGATCTCCTGATTCCCTTTCCAATCTCTTCACGCGAAGGAGCGATTTCTCACTTCGTCCGCCTCCGGCGGATTCGGAATGACAATCCGGCGGTCTGTCGCCGTTCCAACGTAGGCCCTTCGTGTCAGGCCTTTGGAGCCTCGGCCACCACCGGTCGCGGCGCTTGCGTGCCCGCCGCGCTCCCGGCAAACGGCAGCAGCGCGATATTGCGCGCGCGCTTGATGGCCTCGCCCAGCCACCGCTGGTGCCGCGAGCACACCCCCGTCATGCGCCGGGGCAGAATCTTCCCGCGCTCCTGCACGAACTGCGAGAGCATGTCCGCGCGCTTGTAGTCGATGAAGTCCATCTTCTCGACGCAAAACTTGCACACCTTTTTCTTGCGGAAATACTGGCGCTTGCCGCGGCGCGGCCCTCCGGGTCCTCCGCCTGGCCCGCCGGGACCTCCCGGCCCTCCTTCACGGCGGCCTCCACCGGGACCCCCTTCGCGGCGTCCACCACCTCCGCCATGTCCGCCTTCGCGGACTTCGCGCGGCGCAGTTGGCGCAGCCGGAGCATTGGGCGCAGCGGGGGCCGCGGGTGCGGCGGCTGGCGCGGGCGGCGCGGCTTGCGGTTGTTTCTGTTCCTCTGACATACCTTCCTACCTTTCCGAAATGGCTCCGGGCCTAGGCAGCGGAGCTCCAAACCAAACTCAAAGATTGACGGCGGCACATCGCGGCGTTACCGACATAAATTTCCGCTCCAGCGCTTATTTGCTGGAAGCGGACTGCTCGGCCGGCGCTGCTTGCGTCGAACGGCGGGGACGCCGCGCGGTGCGCTGTTCGCGCTTCTGCACCAGCTTCTTCTGGCGCTTCAAATCCTCGTCGAGCCGCACGGTCTGATACTTGATGACCGCGTCCTGCACGCCCAAGCGGCGCTCCAGCTCATGCACCAGCTCGCCATGATTCGTGCGCACCTGCTGGTACAGGTAAATTCCTTCGCGGTGCTTCATCACCTTGTAGGCCAGCTTCCGCGTGCCCCAGTTCTCCGCCTTCTCGATCTTCCCGCCCTTTTCGGCGCAAGCGTGCTCGATCGTGGTGAGCACCTTCTTGATTTCCTCCTCCGGCGTCGCCGGGCGGACAATGAAGATCAAATCGTACAAACGCTCTTCCATGATGACCTCTTCTTCCTTCTTCTCGAATTCACCCGATCGCAAGACCGGTCACTTCTCTTCCGCCGGCGGCACCCGCCGGTTGAACTTGTTCATGGCCGCCGCGATGCCCTGCGTCAACAGCAACTCCACTGCATCGCCCGCTTCCGCCACCATCTCCGCGGCCACTTCCAGATCGGCCTTCTTCATCGGCCGCAAGACATACGCCGCCAGATCGCTCACCGGATGATCGGGGCCGCAACCCAGCCGCAGCCTGGCAAATTCCGGCGTGCCCACGGCGCTGGTCACGCTTTTCGCGCCGTTGTGCGTTCCCGGGCTGCCGCGTTCCCCGATGCGAATCATGCCCCACGGCAGGTCGCGCTCGTCGAACAGCACCAGCAGGTCCGCGGGCTCCAGTTCGTACTTCCCAAGCAGTTCGCGAACCGAAATTCCGCTCAGGTTCATGTACGTCTGCGGCTTGGCCAGGATCACTTCCTCCCCGGCCACTTTCCCGCGCCCCACCAGGGCCTTGCCTTCCGGCCGCTCCACGCGGATGGACGCGCGATTCGCAAGTTCGTCCACCGCCAGAAAACCCAGGTTATGCGGCGTCCACTGATATTCCGGGCCAGGATTGCCAAGGCCAACAATGAGCCGCATGGTGTTTCGCGCGAAGCCCTCCAAACAGTGTTACTTCTTCTTTTCCTGTTTTTCGGCGGGCTTGGCGGCTTCCTCGCCTTCTTCGCCTTCCACTTCCTTCTTGCCCTTCTTGATGACTTCCGGCTCGGCCGGGACCGCAGCGACCACCGCCGCCTCCACGGGCTTCTCTTCCTCGACGCGTAGCGCCACCACGTGCGCCAGCACGCTGTTGCCATCGGTGAGCAGCTTCAGCTTGCTCTTGTCGATCGGCAGTTCGTTCGCGCGCAGGCTTTGATTCAACATCAGGCCACTGACGTCCATCCGGAACTCCGTCGGAATGTCCGCGGGCAGGCATTCCACTTCCACTTCGCGCGTCACCACTTCGTACACGCCGCCCTGCACCTTCACACCCGAAGGCTCGCCAAACGTGTGCACCGGCACCTTCACCTTCATGCGCACGTCCATCGCCACGCGCAGCAGGTCTACGTGCAGCAGCTTCCCGCTCACGGGATCCACCTGCCAATCCTTCACGATGGCGGGCTCTTTCTTCCCGGCGAAGTCCACTTCAAATATTGTGTTATGGCCGGACTCCGACCTCAGGATCGCCGTCAATTGCTTGGTGTTCACCGCCAGCGAGAGGGGTCCCCCCTTGCCGCCGTAAAGAGTTGCTGGCACCTTCCCGGTTACGCGCAAGCGCCGCGCTTCGTTTTTGCCTCGTTCGTCGCGGGGCGCTCCTTCAACAATAATCTGAGCCATGGCTTCTATCCCTTCCTGGAATCTCCTCCGGCGCTACTCCGCGCCGGAAAAACTCAAATAAACAGCTCGCTGATGGATGTTTCCTCGTGAATCGAACGAATGCCGCGCGCAAGCAGATCCGCGACACTCAGGATGGTTATCTTCTTCAACTTTTTGGCGGCTTCCGAGAGCGGCACGGAATCAGTTGCCACCACTTCGGTGATTCGCGAATTCTCAATCCTTTCGACGGCCGGGCCGGAAAACACCGCGTGCGTGCAAGCCGCAAAAACCTGCGTCGCTCCTTCGCGCAGCAGCGCTTCGGCGGTCTTTACCAGCGTCCCGGCAGTATCGATGATGTCATCAACGATCAGCGTGCTGCGCCCCTTCACGTCGCCGATCAGGTTCATCACTTCCGTAACATCCAGGTCCACGCGGCGCTTATCGACGATCGCCAGTGGCGCATCCAGTTTTTTCGCAAACGCCCGCGCGCGTTCCACGCCGCCCGCATCGGGCGACACCACTGTCAAGTTCGGCAGCTTCTTGTGACGGAAATAGTCAACCAGCACCGGCGAGCCGTACAGGTGATCCACCGGCACGTCGAAATAGCCTTGAATCTGCGGCGCGTGCAAATCCAATGTAAGCGCGCGGCTCGCCCCCGCCGTTTCCAGCAGGTCAGCCACCAGCTTCGCGGATATCGGAACGCGTGGCTTGTCCTTACGGTCCTGGCGCGCGTAGCAGTAATACGGCAGCACCGCGGTGATGCGCCACGCCGAAGCGCGTTTAAACGCATCAATCATCAGCAGCAGCTCAAGGAGGTGGTTGTCCACCGGGTAACAACACGGCTGCACCACGAATACATCGGCGCCCCGCACATTCTCGAGCACCTGAAAATAAATCTCGCCGTCGCTGAACCGTCCAAGCAGCGACTGGCCCAGCGGCACATTCAAGTGCTTGCAGATGGCCTCAGCCAGCGCCGGATTGGCGGTCCCCGCAAAAATCTTAAATCGGTCGTCGTTCACGCCGCGCTCACTCCGGTCACCACTCTGCGGTGACGCGTCTCACGGAAAATGGCCCGCACTGGGCAATGTGCAATAACGAATGGGATGTCAGAAAGCGGAGCAACGCTGCGGATTAGCCGGCCCAGGCGCCTTTCGTCAAGCGCTGATACCTGGCCCGCGAGAGTGTCTCGCAGACGAAGGCCTGGTCGTGCGGAAACCCGACAACGGCTCGGCGCGCCTTTGCTGGGCTCGGGAACACTCCAAACACCGCCGAACCGCTACCAGCCAGCAAGGCTTCTGACGCCCCTCCACGGAGCA